>Ga0209232_1000004_pt1 | contig 262342 bp, 267 predicted proteins | sample ETNvirenome_2_60_FD_184066 | JGI IMG/M metagenome (GOLD analysis project Ga0209232, IMG submission 184066) | Marine viral communities from the Pacific Ocean - ETNP_2_60 (SPAdes) (version 2) | ecosystem: Environmental > Aquatic > Marine > Oceanic | place: Pacific Ocean | collected 2013-06-22 | reverse complement strand
GAGCTTCTTGTAGGTGCTGCGGCGTGCTGCGACCTGCCAGATCACTTCGCGGCCAGCATGTTCGGGGCGCTTTTCGACGCCGGTGTAGCCGGCATCGGCGCAGACGACGTTCTCGTCACCGTGCAGCAGTTTGTCGACCTGGGTGATATCCGCCACGTTGGCTGCCGTGCCTACCACGCTGTGTACCAGCCCCGACTCATCGTCCACGCCGATGTGCGCCTTCATGCCAAAGTAATACTGGTTCCCTTTCTTGCTCTGGTGCATTTCCGGGTCGCGCTTGCCGTCCTGGTTCTTGGTCGAGCTGGGCGCGTGGATCAGTGTGGCATCGACGATAGTGCCCTGGCGCAGCGACAGGCCGCGATCCCCCAGGTAGCCATTGATTACGCCGAGGATGCCGGCTGCCAGCTCATGTTTCTCCAGCAAGCGACGGAAGTTGAGGATGGTGGTTTCGTCGGGAATGCGCTCCAGGCTCAGCCCGGCGAACTGACGCAGGATGGTCGTCTCGTAGAGCGCTTCTTCCATGGCCGGGTCGCTGTAGCCGAACCAGTTCTGCATCAGATGGATACGTAACATGGCCATCAGCGGATAGGCTGGACGACCACCTTCACCCTTTGGGTAGTGTGGCTCGATCAGGGCAATCAATCCCTTCCACGGCACCACCTGATCCATCTCGATCAGGAACAATTCCTTACGGGTCTGCTTGCGCTTGCCGGCGTACTCGGCGTCGGCGAAGGTCATCTGCTTCATGGAAAAACTCGGCTGGCGGGATCGGCGTATTTCACCAGATTCGGGAAGTCTTTTTCAGACCTTCCTTAGCGACTGCCAGCTATGGGCCGACAGCTTCCCCCTCGTGACCGGCAGAGATCGGCCAAAAGCAGGCCTTCAAAACGCAAAGGGAAAGATCTAACAGTCAGTGGACGACGTTCGAGCGCCTCAGTAGCCTTACCAACTATCGAGTCGTGTGTAGGAAAGCAGTTGTGATCGATGATCCGCTACCAGAAGATTGGCGAGACCTTCAGACTGGTGTCCAGCGCATCTTCCGTAACGTCGGCCTGCTTGCTGATGTCGAGGTTGATCTGGAAACGCCGCGCGGCTCGGTGAATGTGGATGTCCACGCGATTGACGTCCGGAGCGTGGACAAAATCAGATACATCGTTGAGTGCAAAAACTGGGGTAGTACCGTGCCCCAGTCCGTAGTCCATTCGTTCACAACGGTCATGCACGAGGCCGGTGCAAACATCGGTTTTATCATTTCGAAGCATGGGCTACAGCAGGGGGCCAAGCAGTACACCCAAAACACAAATATCGTCGGGATGACGTACCTAGAGTTTCAACAGAGATATTTTGAGGCTTGGTGGAAGCGGTACTTTTGTCCACGTATCGGTGATGCTGCGGACAACCCGCTCCGGTACACCGAGGAGTTCAACACTCTGCGAGACCGCGCTTACGAAAAACTTAGTCGCCAAGATCAAGAAAAATTTGATCGATTAAGAAGAGAGAGCGGTGGATCACTAATGTACTTGTCGATGTTCAATTACATAGCGCTGTCGCCAAGTCTGAACACCGGCACCTTGCTCGACCTCCCAACGAGCCTGGATGAGTTTCAGACCAGGGTACTCGCACAGATTACTCCTCACATCGAATGGCATTGCGACACGTTCCGAGGACTGCTAGAGATCATATTGGAATACCTGGCGGACGTGGAAGCTGAGTTCGATGCGATATTTGGAGGATCCATCTTTGAGCCAAGAGATCCTATCTGCGGGGTCACTGCTGATGGCCCCCCGTTGGAGAACGGTATTTATCATCGCTGACTCGCCGTTTAGATGGCGTGCATGGTCTATTGCGCTCGCATCAGAGTTGTGGCGGCAGGCGGATGGCCACTGACTCTATGACTGCTTCTGGTCAATGCAGCATCTAGAACGTAACCGCCCAACCCTATACCCACGTATTACGCTCGATGAGCAAACTAAGGACAGTGATTGAACCAGAGCCAATCCCATTTACCTAGGATGCAGGGCGATGTCGGCAGGGGCAACGAGGTAGAACAAGGCAAGTCAAAGGCGGCCGGTGTACGCGACCGAGGAGAACTCCACGTGCACCTCAACGGAGCGATTCCGGCACCGATAATTCGAGAGATTCTAGCCGACGAAGCAACACAGCTGCCACCCGGGTTTCTGATCGAGCGCGACCTGGTTCGAACCAAACCCTGCCAGTCCTTGGCGTCATACCTAAAGCCGTGGCAGGCACTGAGACTCTTTCCCAAGAAACGCGAGAACCTGGATCGCATTTGCAATGCAGTCTTCGCTGGCCTCGTGGAGAATGGAGTACGCTTTGTCGAACTACGAAGCAGCGTCTTGTATCTCGCCCATCTGCAGAATTGCTCGCCCACCCAAGCGCTAGAACATCTGATCGAATCAACCAGGAACGCCGCGCATCGCCACGGTATTCGTCGCGGTCTGATTCTCACAGTGACGCGCGGCGACTACGGTGCGGTTTGTCTTTCCACACTACTACAGGCCTATCAAGACCTCGGAGAGCCGAAAGATGTGGTGGGGCTCGATCTTGCGGGTGATGAGGAAATCGCATATCCATCGGAGTTGCCGTCACTTTTCCAAAAGGCAAAGGATCGATTCGGATTCGGGGTCACCGTACATGCCGGCGAAACCGGTCGCGTGGAAAACGTTCAGGCTGCTGTGGAGTTATTTGGCGCCGACCGCATTGGCCATGGGACAGCTGCAGGTAAGGATCCTCACCTGCTAGACAAATTGGTAACGCAGGACATCTGCATCGAGGTATGCCCGATTAGCAATAGGCTCACCGGCGCCGTACCTGTGGATGAGGCCCATCCTCTTCAAGAATTTCGGCGCTTTGGGGTTCCGTTTGTTATCTGCTCAGACAACCCTGCGATCCATCAGCGCGGCCTTGCGGACGACCAAGCGATTGCGATGGCTGAGGGGCTTACCGCCAGCGAGCTGGACCAGCAGTACGAAGTAGCTAAGCGCTACTCATTCATAAGGGATCTAGGTTGAAAATTCGATTCATGTCTGGAAATGCGCACAAGGTTTCCGAGGTGCAACGGATCTTGGCACCGGCTGGCGTGGAAATAGTGCCTGTGTCGAGAAAGATTGAGGAGCTGCAGACTGAGGATGTCGATCGCTTAGTACGGGACAAGCTGATAAAGGCATTCGAGGTTATCGGTCGTCCTCTTTTCGTAGAGCACACAGGCCTGTACTTGAAAGGTCTCAACGACTTGCCTGCGGGATTGACTCAGATCTTCTGGGACAAGCTGGAGGCGGATCGCTTTGTCAACCTGGTTGCGGGGCTCGGAGATGCGACTGTGATGGCGAAGACGGTGCTTGGCTATTGTGATGGGCGTGAGATTCGCCTGTTCGAAGGCACCATTGAGGGAACAGTGCCCCCCGCGCCGGCAGGTCCAAGGGGCTTCCAATGGGACTGCGTCTTCGTCCCGAATGGACACACCCAAACCTTCGCTGAAATGGGTGAGGCCAAGGACGATATTTCGATGCGTCGTAAAGCCCTTGACCAGTTCGCGGCATATCTCAATTCCTTGAGAGGCGTGAAATGAACGCTGAATTACTTCATGCGCACCGCGCCAACAAGCTGATGCTTTTTGTAGGCGCCGGAGTGTCTGCCAATCTCAACCTGCCTACTTGGAGCCAGCTGACAGCGCACATTGCAAGGGAATTGGGTTATGACCCTAAGATTTTCTCTACATATGGCACTGCACTAGCGCTTGCGGAGTTCTATAAAAAGAAAAAGGGAAGTCTGGGGCCGTTGCGTAGCTGGATGGACCGTGAATGGCACAAGCCCGGTACAGACATCACTCAGTCCGAGATTCATCGGTTGATCACCCTTGGAAAATTCTCGCGGATCTACACAACCAACTACGACCGTTGGCTGGAAATCGCTCATGACAAATTCGGAGTCCCCTACGATAAAGTCGCAAGCGTAGCAGACCTAGTGTCCGTCACAGACGGACGTCGCCAGATTGTGAAGTTCCATGGGGACTTTGATGACGACGCATCAATCGTCCTAGATGAGACCAGCTATTTCCAAAGGTTAAATTATGATTCGCCATTGGACATCAAGCTCAGCAACGATGTCCTGGGGAACTCAGTCCTCTTCATCGGATACAGCCTATCCGACATCAATATCCGACTCCTTTTCTATCGACTGACAGAGATGTGGGGCCGTTCCACCATCTCGTCTGCAAGACCCACATCCTACGTATTCACGAACCGACCAAACCCGGTTGCACAGGAAGTTTTGGGTCAATGGGGAATCGAGATGATTGTTTCGGAGGAGGACGACCCGAAGAAAGCGCTCACCGATTTCCTTAAGGAGCTGGTGAGCTAAGCAAAGCTGGTCGCGATTGGGTGGCTTTTTCCTTTAAGGATGGAGTCGACCCAGAGTTTGTAGGCGGTGCTGGGTGGCCGGTTCTGGCCGATTGCAGCCAGTCACCACCCTAACCCAACCCCGGCAAACCCCTCTCCAATCTCGGACAAGCCCACTCCACAAATGCCCGCACCCTTGGCGATAGCTGCAAGGCGTGCGGGTAGACCAGTTGGATCGGCAAGTCCTTCGGTTCGTAATCCCTGAGCACTCTTACCAGACGACCATCAGCCAGTTCATCGGCGACCTGATAGTGCATCAGCCGTGTGATGCCCAGGCCTTGCACGCAGGCCAGGCTGGCAGCCCGGATCTGGTTGCAGGTCAGGCGTGGGGTGATTTCTTCGGCCTGTTCCTTTTCGCCGTGACGGTAGTACCAGTGGCGGCCCTGGGCGGCGAAGAGGATGCAGGCGTGGTCCTCCAGTGCCGCCGGGGTGTCGATGGCGGGGGCGGTGCTCAGGTAGTCGGGGCTGGCGCAGGTGACCAGCCGGGTGCTGCCGATCTGCCGGGCGACCATGGCCGAGTCGGGCAGGTGGCCGATGCGCAGGGCGAGGTCGAGGCGTTCGTCGAGCAGCGGGACGATCTGGTCGCTCAGGTTCAGCTCGACGCGGATCTCTGCATGTTCCTTGAGAAACTCGTTCACCAACGGCGCGACGTAACGCTGGCCGAACTCAATCGGCGCGGTGATGCGCAACAGGCCGCGGACGGCGCCGTCGCTGGCCTCCAGGCGCTGCTCCATGTCGGCGAAGTCCGCCAGCATGCGCCGGCTCCAGGCCAGGTATTCCGCGCCCTCGTCGGTCAGTGCCATGCGCCGGGTGCTGCGGTTAAGCAGGCGCACGCCGAGGTGGCGTTCCAGCGCGGCCAGCGAGCGCACCACCGACGCCACGGATTGCCCGGTGGCATCGGCGGCCGAGCTCAGGCTGCCGTTGTCGACGATGCGAACGAAGTTGGCCATTGCCTTGAGCTTGTCCATTGCCACCCCGGGATTTGTGCGATTGCTGCATAGATGTTGTCAGGCCGGCGGCATAGGTGAAACCCGCAGGGCGGCTGACACTTCAGGGACTGAGATTTCCTGGAGTTTCGCATATGAATCAATCAGCCAGTCCCGCTCGCATTCTCGCCTACGACCACATCGGTATTCGTGTCAGCGACCGGTCGCGGGCGATGGCCTTTTACCAGGCGCTGGGCTTCGTCGAGAGCGCGAGCTTTCCGCTGTTCGAAGCGAACGAAATGCTCAGCCCGGATGGCGTGCGCATCAACCTGATCTTCAACGGTGCGCGTGCGCCTGATGCGCACAACGTGCTGCTGGATGCGCCGGTCAAGCTGCCCGGCATGACCCATCCGGCGTTTATCGTCGATGACCTCGCGGCACTCCAGCATTGGCTCGAGGCGCAGGGCATCGTCATCACCGAGGGGCCGCATCCCATCGGCCCGCGGCGGATCGCGCTGTTTATCCGCGATCCGGACGGCAACGTTCTGGAATTCAATCAGCTCATCAGAGGAGGTGCGCAATGAAACTGTACGACCTGGGTCCATCCGGCAACTGCTACAAGGTGCGGCTGTTCGCTGCGCTGGCAAACATCGACCTTGAACTGGTAGCCGTGGATTTCGCCAATGGCGCGCACAAGAAGCCGCCGCTGTCCGAGCTGAACCCGCTGGGGCAGTTGCCGGTTCTGGACGATGGCGGGCATATCGTCCGCGATTCGCAGGCCATTCTGGTCTACCTCGCCGGCGCTTATGGCGGCCTGGCGTGGTGGCCGGACAATCCGCGCGGGCAGGCGGAGATTGTGCAGTGGCTGTCCTTCACCGCCAACGAGATCCAGCAGAGCCTGAATGCGGCGCGGCTGGTTCAGAAGTTCGGCTATCCGCTGGACAAGGCCGCAGCGCTGGAAAAGTCACCGGTGGTGCTCAAGCTGCTGGACGATCATCTGCAGCGCCACGACTGGCTGGCGATCGACCGGCCGACCATCGCCGATTGCGCGGTCTACCCCTACGTGGTGCTGGCGCCGGAAGGGAGCGTGGATCTCACGCCGTACCGTCACGTCACCCGCTGGATGGAGCGGCTGGAAGCGTTGCCGGGGTATCTGCCCAAGCCCTGACCTGCGCTGAATCAGGTGCGCTCTTGCCCCTCGGCCTTGAGAAAATCGACGAAGGCCCTGAGCGGCGAGGGCATGTGGCGGCGGCCGTGGTAGTAGAGGTAGGGCCCTTCGAAGGACTGCCACCAGTCCTCGAGGATGGGCGTCAGGCGGCCATCGGCGAGCGGCTCGCGGATGAAGTCCTCGAAGGTGTAGATGACGCCCAGGCCGTTGATTGCCGCACTGGTCTTCAGGTCATGGGAGGAGGTCACGAGCTGGCCTTGTGGCGGTACGCGCAAGGTTCGACCGTCCTTCTCGAATTCAAAAATACCCACCTTGCCGCTCTCGAAACGATGGCCGAGCAGCTGATGCCCGGTCAGATCGGATGGGTGTCGCGGCGTGCCGTGGGCCGCGAGGTAGCTAGGCGCCGCAGCGGCGACGAAGCGTTGCCGGCGCGGGCCGACGGGAATGGCGATCATGTCCTTGGCCAGGCTTTCCTCGTAGCGCACCCCGGCGTCGTAGCCCGCCGCGATGACGTCGATAAAGGTGTTCTCCATCACCACTTCGACGTTCACCGCCGGGTAGAGCTTGAGGAAGCGGCTCAGTAGGTCCGGCAACAGGAAGCGAGCCACCGGCACCGGCACGTTCAGCTTGAGGATGCCGACCGGCCTGTGGGAGTCATCGTCCAGATCGTTGAACGCGGCGCTTATTTCGTCGAGCGCCGGTCGCAGGCGTTCCAGCAGGCGTTCGCCTGCACTGGTCGGGGTGACGCTGCGGGTGGTGCGGTTGAGCAGGCGCAGGCCCAGATCGCTTTCCAGGCGGCGTATGCAATCGCTCAGCGAAGACGCCGACATACCGCGTTTCTGCGCCGCGGCGCGAAACCCTCCGGCTTCGACCACGGCGGCAAACAGCGCGACATCACTCAGGTTGGGTTGACGCATGAGACCTCCTTGAATGATGTGACTGTACGATTGGCCGAACAGCCCGTCCATGTTTGCCTGGATTATCAGCCAGTGCTCGTACGCTGATACTTCCTCCGTCGGCCGCCTCTGCCTGAGGCAGGCCATCACGACGACGAGGAAAAGATCATGGCGCAGAGAAACGCAACCGGGCCGGGCGGCCATGCCAGGCCATTGATGAAGCTGGCCAGAACGCTGATCGCAGGGGTGGCGCTGGCTGGCTCACTGGCCGTCGAAGCCGCCAACCGGCCATCGCCAAAACCCGACTGGAGCCTGGCCGACATGCCAGCTCAGACCGGCCGCATAGTGCTGGTCACCGGCGGCACCAGCGGTATGGGTTACGAGGATGCACTGGCGCTGTCACGCGCCGGCGCCGAGGTCATCATTGCCGCGCGCAACGCCGAGCGCGGGCAGGAGACGATCGAGCGGATACGCGAACAGGTGCCGGATGCCCGCGTGCATTTCGAGGCAGTGGATCTGTCCAACCTGGCCTCGGTGCGCAGCCTCGCCGAGCGCCTTCAGGAGCGCTTGCCGCGCCTGGATGTACTGATCAATAACGCCGCGATCATGGCACCGCCTGAGCGCGGCACCTCAGCCGATGGCCACGAGCTGCAGCTGGCGACCAACTACCTAGGCCCGTTCGCCCTGACCGCATTGCTGATGCCGCTGCTGCTGGAAAGCGACGATGCTCGGGTGGTCAGCCTGTCCAGCATCGCGGCGGGTCGAGGTCGCTTGAACTTCGCTGACCTGCAGGCCGAGCAGGGCTACGATCCCTACGCCACCTATGCGCAATCCAAACTGGCGGTGCTGATGTGGGCAATGGAGTTGCAGCGCCACAGCGATACCGCCGGCTGGGGCATTCGCAGCATTGCCGCGCACCCTGGAGTCGCGGTCACCGAACTGGTCGAGCGTGGGCCGGGGATGGATAGCGATTTCGCCGCCAACTGGGCCAAGGACCGCGACAAGTACCACTCCGCCGCCCAGGGTGCACTGCCGACCTTATATGCGGCGACCGCGCCGGAAGCGGTCGGCGGCGCCTATTACGGGCCGACTGGCGAGGAGGAGAAACGTGGCCCGCTGGGCTTTGCCAGGGTTCCCGAGGCTGCCGCGAAACAGGCCGATGCCGCCGAACTGTGGCAGGTGTCGGAACGGCTGACCGGTGTGAGCTACCCCTGACCCCTCGGACGCGGGCCGCCTTGCGCTCGCGCCCTGTTACCTCTCTTCCTTTTTCAGGAGCGCGCCCATGAGCACGCCATCCGTTGTGCATCGCCTTAGCACCGCGATCAATGCCGAGGAACACGAGCTGCGCCCGGCACTGAGTGGCTTCCTGCTGTTCTTCTGCCTGTTCGCCGGCTATTTCATGCTGCGCCCGATCCGCGAGTCGATGGGCATCGCGGCGGGGGTAGAGAACCTGCAATGGCTGTTTACCGCGACCTTCTTCGTCATGCTGGCGGCCGTTCCGTTGTTCGCCTGGCTCAGCTCGCGCGTACCGCGGCTACATTTCGTTGACTGGGTGTACGGCTTCTTCTGTTTGAACCTGCTGCTGTTCTCCGTGCTGTTTCTGCTGCAGGAGGGCGAAAACCCCTGGCTGGCGGGCGTGTTCTACGTGTGGATCTCGGTCTACAACCTGTTCGTCGTGTCCGTGGCCTGGAGCCTGATGGCGGACGTGTTCGACAGCGCCCAGGCCAAGCGGCTATTCGCCTTTATCGCTGCCGGGGCGAGCGTCGGCGGGCTGGTCGGGCCGGCGCTCAGCGCGTTGCTGATCGGCAGTCTGGGAGAGGCGGGGTTGATGCTGCTCGCCGCGCTGCTGCTGGGCGGCGCGCTGGCACTCAAGTTCTCGCTCATGCGCTGGCGTGAAGTCGGCGGAGCAGGGCGGCCTGGCGCGACCCCGGCGGAGAGCACGCGCAAGCCGGTGCCGGGCAACCCGTTCAGCGGGATGATGCGGGTGCTGCAGTCGCCTTATCTGCTCGGCATCGCCGGCTTCGTGGTGCTGCTGGCCACCGTGACGACCTTTCTCTATTTTGAGCAGGCGCGTCTGGTGGCCGAACTGTTCCCCGACCGGGCGGCGCAGATTCGGGTGTTCGGCGCTATTGATGTGGTCGTCCAGGCCGGAGCACTGCTGTCTCAGCTGTTCATCACCGGACGGCTGGCGCAGAAGCTGGGCGTGCGCGTGTTGCTGGCGATCGTGCCGCTGCTTGTCTGCGTCGGCTTTGTCGGTCTGGCGCTGATGCCCAGCTTCGCCTTGCTTGCGGCGCTGATGATCGTGCGTCGAATCGGCGAATACGCTTTCGCCCGGCCCGGGCGGGAGATGCTCTTCGCGTCCCTGGATGCGGAAAGCAAATACAAGGCGAAGAACGTCATCGACACGGTCGTCTACCGCGCCGGTGATGCCGTCAGCGGTTGGGGGAAGACTGCACTGGACATGTTCGGTCAGGGTGCCGGCGTGGTCGCCGTGGCCGGCGCAATCTGCGCGCTGCTATGGGGCTATCTCGGCTGGCAGCTCGGCAAGCAGGCGGACAGGCGAACGGAGGTGGCTGGAGTGGTAGAAGCCACCTGTTGAGACGGCGGCGTGCGAAAGCGCATCGCGAACTAGGGACTGGCGTCATGTCCAGACAGGCGAGCCGGCTAGTGAGTACTTCGATGCGGCGCTAGCCGGCTCGCCTGTTCCAGATATGCTTACTTTTCAACGAAAGCGCGTTCGATGACGTAGTCGCCCGGCACGCCTTGGCTGGGTGAGGCCTGGAACCCCAAGGCGTCGAGCTGGCCGGAGAGGGTGTCGAGCATCGCCGGGCTGCCACAGAGCATCACGCGGTCGGTCTCGGGGTTCAGCGGCGGCAGGCCGAGATCGTCGGTGAGCTTGCCTGTCTCGATCAGCGTATTGATGCGGCCTGTGTTGCGGAACGCCTCGCGCGTCACTGTCGGGTAATAGAGCAGCTTGGCCCGCACCTCTTCACCAAGGAATTCGTGTGCCGGCAGTTCCTCGGTGAGGTAGTCGTGGTAGGCCAGCTCGCTGACCTCGCGCACCCCGTGCACCAGCACGATCTTGTCGAAACGCTCGTAGGCTTCGGGATCACGCACGATGCTCATGAAGGGCGCCAGCCCCGTGCCGGTGCCGAGCAGGTAGAGGTGCTTGCCGGGCCTCAGGTCATGCATCACCAAGGTGCCGACCGGCTTACGGCTGACGATGAGCGAGTCGCCGACCTTCAGGTGTTGCAGGCGCGAGGTCAGCGGCCCGTCTGGCACCTTGATGCTGAGGAATTCCAGGTGCTCGTCGTGATTGGCGCTGACGATGCTGTAGGCGCGCATCAGCGGCTTGCTGTCGACTTCCAGGCCGATCATCACGAAGTGGCCATTCTCGAACCGCAGCGCCGGGTCGCGGGTGGTGCGAAAGCTGAACAGGGTGTCGTTCCAGTGATGCACGGATAGAACGTTTTCGGTGCCGAGTGTAGACATGGGGCCTTCCTCTCTCGTGGTTTGAGTCGATCAGAACAGGGTCAGCAGCAGGCTCGTCGCTAGCAGCAGCGCGGCGCTGAGCAGGGCCAGGTGGGCGAAGGGCTGCCAGCCCTGGGCAAACAGGTCGCCGACACGGGTGCGCATGCCGAGCGCGGCCATGGTCAGCAGCAGGCAGGCGTGCGAGCCAGCGACCAGCGCCTCGCGCAGCCAGGCCGGCAGCCAGCCGAGGCTGTTCAGCGTGAACAGGCCGAGAAAGCCGAGCAGAAACAGCGGAAAGTCCGGGCTGCCCGGTCCCTGCCGGCGCAGCAGCAGGCCGATCACCAGCACCAGCGGCGCGAGCAGGGCGACGCGCAGCAGCTTGGTCAGGGCCGCGACGTCGCCGGCGGTATCCGAGACGAGGTACCCGGCGCCGGCCGCCTGGGCGACGTCATGGATGCTGGCGCCGAGCAGCAGGCCGCTGTCGAGCGCATCCAGCCCGAGCAGGCCGGTCAGCGGCGGGTAGAGCAGCATCGACAGCGTGCCGAGGGCCGTCACACCGACCACCACGGCGAGCAGCCGGCGCTCTTCCAGGCGCCCAGCAGGGATCACCGCCGCCACGGCAATTGCCGCCGATACGCCGCAGATCGCCACTGCCGCGCCCGCCACCAGGCTGTGCAGAGTCGGCAGTCGCAGCAGCCGGCCGAGCAGCAGCGCCAGGCCGAGCACCAGTGGCACCGTGACGAGCACCAGCAACAAGGGCCGCGCACCAACCGCTTCCAGCTGTGCAACGCCAATGCGCGCGCCGAGCAGCGCCACGCCGATGCGCAGCAGTTGCCGGCTGCACAACGCGACGCCCGGCTGCATGCGTGCCTCGCTGCCCTGGCTGGCGAAACCCAGACCGAGCAGCAACACCATCAGCAGCGCGGGCGCGCCGTAGTGATCGGCGAGAAAGCTGCCGGCCAGCGCCAGCACCGCACACAGGGCCAGGCCCGGGTAGTGCTTGCGGCACAGCGCGACGGGCGGGGCGAGGGCCTCGAGCCGGGCATTCATGCCGGATCGCCCAGATCACGTAGATAGGCCCAGGGGTACAGGCCGCGGAAATGACCGTCGCTGAAATACAGCTGCAGACCGCTGATGCCGGACAGTTCCAGGCGGTTCACTCCGACCTCGGCGTCGATCAGCGTCAGCGCGCCGGTCTGCTGAAGGCGTTGGCAATTGGAGCAGGCGCAGGCCCGCCGCAGCGTCAGGCAGCTGATGCGGCTCTGCGCGCCATCCGGCCAGGTCAGTTCCAGCACGCGCTGCACCTTGCGCAGGCGGATCTCGAGCGGTGGGTCGATCAGCCGCTGGGGCTGTGCGATATGGGGGTTGGTGTCGTGATTCGATGCGGTGAAGGCGTTCATGAATCTCTCCGGGCCTGCGGCCTCTAGCGAATGAACGGCATGACGAGGCCGCGCGGCATGGGCGCCGGGCCGCCACTGACGAGCAGCGTGGGCGCTTCGGGGCTGCGCACGAAGCGTTCCGGCGTGTCCACCGGGCGGGCGCTGCCGAGCGTGGCGGCACAGACTGTCACCAGTGCCAGCACCCCGTGGCGCAACCCACTCGTCATGACAAGTCGGGGCATGCGTCAGCGCTCCAGAAAGGCTAGCTTGCCGCCCTGGTCGACCCAGGTTTCGGCCTCGGCCAGCGGCGAGGCGCTCTGGGTGATCACCGGCCAGACTTCGGCCAGCTCGGCGTTGAGTTCGAGAAAGTGCTGTTGACCTTCGGGCAGGGCGTTGTCGGCGAAGATCGCATCGGCCGGGCATTCCGGCGCGCAGAGGCTGCAGTCGATGCAGGTCTCGGGGTTGATGACGAGGAAGTTGGGGCCTTCGTGAAAACAGTCGGCCGGGCAGACTTCCACGCAGTCGGTGTATTTGCAGCGGATGCAGTTCTCTGTGACGACATAGGTCATTTCGTTCTCCTCGAAACTACTGCGCTTGCGGATGCTGCGTTGTAAGGTGGCGCGCGGGATGCTCATTGACGGCTGTAAACACCGCTCCCGCGCGCCACCTTCGCCTTGGCTGGGCGTACCCGCCCCGCTGCGCGCGTGACGTTTCAGCTTCAAGTGCTGTGCAGCAAGAAGCGCGTAAAAATCAGGCCGCGGCGTCGAGTTTCGACATGGCCCAGCGGGCGAGCTTGCGGACGTCCGGATCGGGGTCGTCCATGGCCAGTTCGACGAAGGGGCGGCCATCGTTGTGAGCGATGGCGCCCAGCGCGCCGATGGCCGCCTTGCGCAGGTTGCTCATCGGATCGCGGGCGCAGACGCCGAGCGCCGGGATCGCGCCCACCGCACCGAGCTTGCCGAGCGCATCGACGGCCTTTTCCCGGACCTGCCAGAAACTGTCGTGCGTGGCCTCGACCAGGGGCTGCAGTGCGGCCTGGTAGTCGAGCTTGCCGATGCTCACCGCGGCCTCGACGCGCACCTGCCAGTGTTCGTCGCGCAGGATGCCGATCAGCGCCGGGCCGACCTGCTCGGGCGCGGCATAGACCAGCGCGCCAGTGGCGGCGCGGCGGACGTCGGCATCGTCGTCGTGCTGCGCCCGCTCGATCAGCGCCGGCAGATTCGCCGGCTGCTTGAGCCAGCCGATCACCGCCACCGCTTCGCGGCGCACGCCCGGGTCGGGATGTTGCATCCGCGCCAGGGCCGGCGCCTGCGCCTGTGGATGGCGAAGCGGCTTGAGCGCTCGGAGGATGCCGGCGACGACGAAGGGATCGTCGCTGCCGGCCAAGGCTTCGAGCAGCGGCAGCGCGGCGGCGGGGTCCTTGAGGTCCGCCAGCGCGTGGGCGGCGGCGTTGCGCACCACCTCGTCGCTGTCCTGCAGTGCGGCGATCAGAGCGTCGGCGATGTCGGCGGCGTCGAACTCGTCGACCACCTTGGCCGCCTCCTGGCGCACCGACGGGTCCGGGTCGTTCAGCGCCAGGATCAGCAGTTCGGCGGCTTCCGGTTCGCCGCTGTCGACCAGCTCGAGCACGGCCACGCGGCGGATGCCGGGGTCGCTCGAGGTCAGGTTGGTGGCGATGTCCTGCAGCAGTGGGTCGTCGTAGGTTTTCATCGGTCGGCCCTCAGCTCAGCAGATAGGGAATGTTCACTTTCACCGCATCGGTCGGGCAGTCCGCCTCGCAGGGCATGCAGTACCAGCATTCGTCGTACTTCATGTGCGCCTTGCCGGTGTCCGGGTTGATCCACAGGACGTCCAGCGGGCAGACGTCGATGCAGACACGGCAACCCTTTTCGGCGATGCATTTTTCTTCGTCCACGATGACCGGAACGGCGGAACGGTGGGTGGCGACGGGCATGGTTGATCTCCTCGGGTTCGGTCAGCAGCCCACAATGGCTGCTGTTGTCGGGGCGTATTCATCGCCCCGGTCGGGTTCGATGGCGAATGGGTTCGCCCACTGGTCAGGCATTGGCGGCCTTCTTCACACGCAGGCGGTTGTAGGCATCCTTCTCCTCGCCGAGTGGCACGATGTAGTCGGCGATGGGCCGCTTGCCATGGGCCATCTGGCCGTTGGCGTCCTTGAACAGGCGGGTATGGCAGAACCACTCGGCGCTGTTCTGCTCGGGGTGGTCGACGCGGTAGTGGTACAGCCCCCAGCGCGACTCGGTGCGGTACAGCGAGGCGCGGGCGGCCATCTCGGCACAGTCGATAATCGACTGCACTTCCAGTGCACGGAGCAGTTCGTGCGGGTCTGCAGCGGCCAGCCGCGGGACGTCCTCGCGCACGGCGAGGATGCGTTCCAGGCCGATCTCCATCTTCTTGGTCACCTTCGGCGGCTGCAGATAGTCGTTCACCAGGCGGCGGACCTTGTATTCCATCTGTTCCGGCGGGATGCCGTCGGTGACTTTCAGCGGTGCCTGAATGCGTGCGAGTTCGGCAGCGATGAAGGCTTCGTCCAGCTGGGGTTCGGCGCGGTCCTTGACGAAGGCCGCTGCGCTCTCGCCGCAGATCTGCCCGTAGACGAAGGCGCCGAGCATGTAGTTGTGCGGCACCGAAGCCATGTCGCCAGCGCAGAACAGCCCGGGCACGGTGGTCGCGCCGGTCTCGTCGGTCCACACGCCCGAAGCCGAGTGGCCCGAGCAGAAACCGATCTCGGAGATGTGCATTTCCACCATGCGCTGGCGGTAGTCGATGTGCCGGCCTTCGTGAAAGCGCCCGCGTGAGGGCCGCTCGTTGGTGTGCAGGACGGTCTCGATCTCTTGAATCGTTTCCTCGGCCAGGTGGTCGAGCTTGAGGAACACCGGGCCGGTGCCGGATTCGAGCTCCTTGAAGAACTCCAGCATCATCTGCCCGGACCAGTAGTCGCACTCGATGAAGCGCTCGCCGTAGGCGTTGGCCGTGAAGCCGCCGAGCGGGCCGGTGACATAGGCACAGGCCGGGCCGTTGTAGTCCTTGAGCAGCGGGTTGACCTGGAAGCACTCAAGGTTGGCCAGGTCCGCACCGGCGTGGTAGGCCATGGCGTGGCCATCGCCGCAGTTGGCCGGGTTCTCGTAGGTGCCGAAGAGATAACCCGAGTTCGGCAGGCCGATGCGCCCGGCGGCACCGGTGGCCATGATCACCGCCTTGGCACGGATGATGATCGGCTCGGCGGTGCGGGTGTTCACCCCGATCATGCCGGCAATGTTGCCGTCGGGGTCCTTCAGCAGGCGGGTGGCGATGAAGCGGTTCTCGATGTCCACGCGCACCCGGCGCAGGCGGCGGTAGAGGATCTTCTTGACGTTGTGGCCCTCCGGCATCGGCAGCACGTAGGTACCGAGGTGGTGAACCTTCTTCATGTCGTAGTCGCCGGTCTCGTCCTTCTGGAAATGCACGCCCCAGGCGTCGAGCTGCTCGATCATCGAGAACGAGCGCGTGGCGTAGGCCATCAGCGCCGGCTGGTGAACGATGCCGTCGTTGGCGATGGTGATTTCCTTGACGTACTGCTCGGGCGTGGCGTGGCCGGGCACGACCGCGTTGTTCAGGCCGTCCATGCCCATGGAGATCGCCCCGGAGCGCTTGACGTTGGCCTTCTCCAGCAGCAGCACCTTGAGCGTCGGGTCCTGCTCCTTGACGGTGACGGCGGCCATCGGGCCGGCGGTGCCACCGCCGATCACCAGCACGTCGGTTTCGATGACGGGAATGTCGTGAATCGTGGTCATGGTGGTCTCCTCTATTTCCGGTCGACCCGGAACTGGTACTTGAAGGCGTCGCCGCGGTAGCACAGGTATTCGAAGTCGATCGGCCGACCGCTGCGGTCATGGGTCAGCCGCTCGACGCGCAGGATGGGTTCACCGGCCTTGAGGCCGAGGTAGGGCTGGTGTTCGTCGTCGGCCAGGGTGGCGTCGAGGCCGATGGCGGCATGGCCGAGGCCGATGCCGAAGCGGTTCTCCAGCAGCGGGAAAATGTCGCCGGACAGGTCCAGGCCGAACAGGCGCTGGCCGATGTCCAGGGGGAAGTAGCTGTGCTCCAGGCACACCGGGGCGCGGTTGAGAAAGCGCACGCGCTTGACCTCGACCACATCCGCGCCGGGCGCGAGGTTCAGCGCGGCAGCCGCCGGCTTGGGTGGCTTGCGCTCCTGAATCGACAGCAGCCGCGCGGTCGCCTCGTAGCCCTGGGCGGCCATGGCCTCGCCGAAGCCCTGCAGGCGCTGCACGTTCTGCACCGCCTTGGGCTTGCTGACGTAGGTGCCCTTGCCCTGGGCGCTGAACACCAACCCTTCGTTGTGCAGGTCGCGCAGCGCCTGGCGGATGGTGATGCGGCTGACGCCGAAGGCGGTCATCAGCTCGTTTTCCGAGGGCAGCCGTTCATGCACGGCATAGTCGCCTTCGAGAATCTTGCGTCTGAGGGTGTCGCGGATCTGCACATACAGCGGCAGTGGCGACTGACCCGGGGCGAGCGGTTCTAGGCGGCTCATGGGCGTGGCTCCAGCCTGTCATGACAGGTCATGTCGAGCGTGGGCGCAGGCAAAGGACGGATATGCATGGCTCAGCCTCCGTTCTGCTGCTGAAAGGCGCGCAGGGTTTCCTGGCGGATCAGGTCCAGGCACTGGCGCTTGTAGTCGATGAAGGCCGGGTCGGTGAGCAGGCTCTGCTCGCGCGGTCGCGGCAGCTCGACGCGGATGTCGGCGATGATCCGTCCGGGACTGGCGCTCATCACCACGATGCGGTCGGAGAGGAACACCGCCTCGTCGATGTCGTGGGTGACGAACACCACGGTGTTCCTGAACTCCCGCCAGATCTCCAGCAGGTTCTCCTGCATCATGATCCGGGTCTGCGCGTCCAGTGCGCCGAACGGTTCGTCCATCAGCAGCACGCTGGGGTAGTTGGCCAGCGCGCGGGCGATGCCGACGCGCTGCTGCATGCCGCCCGACAGGGTGCCGGGGTAGGCATCCTCGAAGGCGGCGAGCCCCACCAGCGAAAGAAAGGTGCGCGCCACGCCGGTGGCCTCGTTACGCGAGGCACCGGCCATCAGCGGGCCGAAGGCGACGTTCTCGCGCACCGTCTTCCAGGGGAACAGCGAGTGCTGCTGGAACACCATGCCGCGGTCCGGGCCGGGCCCGGCGATGGGCTTGCCATCGACGGTCAGCTCGCCACGGGAGGGTTTGACGAAGCCGGCGATGGCGTTCATTAGGGTCGACTTGCCGCAACCCGAGGGGCCGAGCAGGCAGACGAACTCGCCGGGGCGAATCTCCAGGCTGGCCTGTTGCACCGCGGCGCGCTTGCCGCCGGCGTGGTCGAATTCGATGGACAGCGCACGCACGCTGACATGACCGCGCCCGTCGCCCTTGGCCGCGGCCTTGGCGCGCAGCCGGCTGTGATCGAGCACGGCGAGGCGGTTGTCGGAGACGATCGCATTCATGACCGGCCCCCCTGCTGCTGCCAGCGCAGCAGCGGCACGCAGGCCTTGCGCACGAGCAGCGTGCAGAGCGTGCCGAGCCCGCCGATCGTGAGCATGCCGATGATGATTTCCGGGTACTTGACCAGGGTGTAGCTGGTCCAGGTGAAGTAGCCGATGCCGTATTGGCCGCTGATGATTTCGCCGGCCAGCAGCGAGAACCAGGCCACCCCCATGCCGATCGCCAGGCCGGCGACGATGCTCGGCATCGCGCCGGGAATCACCACGTGCCAGAGGATCGCCCGGTCGCTGGCGCCCAGACTGCGGGCGGCACGCACCAGCACGTCCGGCGTCTGCTCCACGCCGTGAACGGTGTTCAGCACGATGGGGAAGAAGGCGCCGAGAAAGGTGATGAAGACGATGCTCGACTGCTCGGTCGGCAGCATCAGGATCGCCAACGGAATCCAGGCCACCGCCGGAATCGGCCGGAACAGCTCGATGTAGGGCAGCAGGATGTCCTCGGCCCAGCGCGAACGGCCGATCAGCACGCCGCAAAGGACGCCGAGCACCACAGCGTAGGCATAGGCCAGCGCGATGCGCTCCAGGCTGTGGACGATGTGCAGGTAGAACTCGCTGCTGCCAAGCTGCTGGATCAGCGTCTGGCCCACCAGCAGCGGTGCCGGCACGTTCTCGAAATTGATGAACAGGTTGAAGCCCGTGGCGGTCGCCAGGTGCCAGATCAGCACGGCTCCCAGCAGCGCCAGCACGCGCACCAGGTAACGCCCGGCCATCGGCGGCAGGCGACGCGGCGCGAAAGTGCTGGCAACCGCCGTTGGCTGGGGAGCCGGCGCAGCGGTCAGCAGCGGCCGGTCGGCTTCTGGCGTTGCCGGTTCGCTATCGAACAGGGGGGTCGGTTTGACGCTCATGCGGTCACTCCTCGGCTTGAGGCGGGCCCGTGGCACGGGCCGCGCAGGGGCTCAGTCCAGCATCGCCACGGGCGCATCGGTCAGCAGGGCGCTGTCACCGTGCTGGGCGATGTGCTGCTCCGAGTCGCTTTTCTTCATGAAGGCCAGCACCTCACCGTTGGCGTCCTGGACCAGGTAGGCCGCCTTGCCGAACAGCTTCAGGCCGGTGAGGTTGTCGTAGACGTAGGTGGCGTTGATGGCTTTGCCGGATGCCTCGGCATCGGCTTCGGCGGCGAGCATGGCGGCGGTGCTGTCGTAGGCGACGATGCCCTGGTCCTGGAACCAGATCTCCGCCGGTTTGCGTCCTGGTGCGCGGGCGATCGGGCTGACCACGCTGGCGACCGCGGCGGCGTAGTCCAGGCCCATGTCGGCGTAGGCCTTCTTCAGGTAGCTGTCGTCGATCCAGGCGGCGAAATCCAGATCGGGGATCTGCATTTCCTGCTGCAGCAGGGCGTGGTCGTATTTCATCGCCTCAACCCACTGCGGTTTGATGCTCGCCTCCATGGTCGAAATGCCGCCCTGGCTGAAGTAGAGGTAGAGCACCTCCTTCTCAACACCGGTCCAATCGGCGACCTTTTCCGCGGCGCGCCGTGGGTCCTCGCTGATCCATTGCTGCGCGGCCAGGGTGGCCTTGAGCACGCCCTCGACCACCTCGGGGTACTGCTTGGCAAAGTCATCGCGCACCACGATGCCGTGGAAGGTGGGGATGCCGGCCTCGCTGCCGTCGTAGATCTTCCTCGCGGTGCCGCGGAATTCCATGATCTCGGACCAGGGGCAGAAGTCGGCATGCGCGTCGATCTTGCCGGCGGCAATGTTCGCCGCGCCCACCGGTGGGCTCTGGTTGACCAGCGTCACCTTGTCGGACAGCCCTGCGTCGCGCAGCACCTTCAGCGTCATGCCCCAGGCCGCACTGCCGACCGGCGTGGACAGGCTCTTGCCGGCGAGGTCGGCAAGCGACTGCACGGGTGAGTCCTTGGGCACTACGATGCCGTTGCCGGTGCCCTTGAGGTTGTAGCCGGTCACGGCAATGAAGCGCGTCTGCTGCTTGCCGGTGGCCTGAAACTTGGCGCCATTGACGATCAGCGGGTAATCGCCCATGACACCGAAGTCGAGCTTGCCAGCGAGCATCTGGTTGGTGATCGGCGGGCCGGAATCGTAGTCGCGAAACTCGATCCGGTAGTCGGCGTCCGCATACTTGCCGGTTCGCGGCAGGTGCTTGTTCAGCAGGTCGAGTTTCTCCAGCACAATGCCGCCGGAGACGGTGTTGGTGACCATGCTTTGATGGCCGATTCCGATGCGGATGGTTTCCGCTGCCAGCGGGCCGCTGAACAGCAGTACCGATCCGAGTAACGAGGTCGCAAGCAGGCTATTCCGGTTGTCCATTTGTCTTCACCATTGGCGGTTGAGCAACTTGTACTAACAGGGCATGACGCCTGCTTTTGAAGGTGCACCGGCTGTGCCAGAACGCCGCGGATCGGGACTATGTTGCTGTTTTGAGAATGGATTTTGGCCTGCAACTGACCGCTCGATCAGGCGGCTGCCCAGCCCTTCGGCGCCCGTCGATGGTGCGCACCGGGTCACGCCGTCCCAACGCGGCGCAGTCGGTGATGCCGCGGTTAGAACAAGTGGAACAAGTCAGTGAAAGGAGGCGACCCGCCCGCCGGTTTCAAATTGCCTGCGGTTAATCCCTACGCCAGCTGGTCTTGCTGCAAAGGATCGGAACAATCGATCGGGTACGACCATATTCATGCGGCAGCACGCTGATTTGGCACACCCACGGGGGTACGCAAAGGTGAAGATTGAGGAGCTGTGGGGAGTGGCGCTTGAGCGAAGCGCAGGCGGCGACCGGCTTTGCGCCCGGTCGCCGCGCTTTATGCGCCGGTCAGAAGCTGACCACCGTCTTCAGCCCTACGACCACCACGTCCTCCGCCTCGTCGAAGCCGCCGGGGCGGTGGAAGTACTGGATGTTCGGCGTCAGCGAGATGGCCGGCGTGAGGGCGACGCGGTAGTAGAGTTCCGCGGGGTATTCAACGTCCGGCACCGGTACGCCCTGTTCGCGCAAGTGCTTGCGGGCGTCGTCGTTGATCTCCAGGCGGCCGAGGCCCAGGCCGAGCTCGTCATTCGGGCGCGAGGCGAAGGGCGCGGAGAGGATGCCGCCAACCTGCCAGATGCGCTCGATATAGGTCACGTCCGGGTCGGACTGGATGAAGTTGGCGAACAGCTTCAAGCGTCGTTCGGCCACCGCGCTGCTCTGCCAGAGCTGCTGTTCGGCCATCAGATAGCCGCCGGTGGCCTTGTCGTGCTCGGCGGCTGGTGCCCCGGAAAGCGCCATCGGCCGGCCGGCAGCGTCACGGTAGATGTCCTCGAAGTCGCCGGTATTGCGCCAGAGGCCCAGGCGATAGGCGCCAGGTTGACCTGAGAAGGTCGGCGTCCAGCCCAGCTCGGCGACCGCATGGTAGCCGGTGGTGCCGGACGGGCTGCCGAAATTCAGGCCCTGCTCGCGCTCGGTGAAACGCGGGTTGACCTGATAAAGCGCGGTCTGCAGCGACCACTCTGCATCCAGCTGGTAACGCGCGGTGGCGCCCCACTGGCTGATCGGCCAGGTGAACCAGTTCGGCGTGACATAGCCGGGCACCGTGCCGCAGAAGCCGAGGTTTTGAAACGGGCAGGCGAAGGGGAATATCTCGCCGCTCATGGGCAGGCGGCCGAGCTTTATCAGCAGGCGGTCGTCCAGCAGCGCCTGCTGGTAATAGAACTGCACCAGCCGGGTGACGCTGCCGTAGCCATGGATTTCCTGGGGTTGCAGCAGGACGCCGAGATCGGCCTCGGCGTTGAGGTTCTCGCCATTGCGGTTGACCACGCTGAAGCGGAAACCGGCGCCGGACCACCCGAGCAGCTTCTCCAGATCCAGCGCGGCATCGAACATCAGCTGATCGGAGTAGGTACCGGTATGGTCATCGCCGCCCTGGGTATTCCAGGCCAGCTCGTTGACGTAGGTGATCTGCAGGTCGACGCCGGCCTCATGCAGGCGGGTACGGCTGCCGTTCCAGTCGCCGAAGAGGAACTGATCGGGTGAATACTCGGCCGCGTGGGCAGAAGTGAACAGGCAGGCGGCGAGAACGCCGCTGCCGAAGCGCAGGCTTGTTGTCATTGTTCTGATCCTTCGGATGTAACGGTGCGGGTGCAGCGAATACCGTTGGCCGCAATGCCTGTGGGCATTCACGGTATTCGCGTGCGTTTCTGCTCGGTGGCAACGCCTGACTGCATTTCTCGTAGGCGTTACCGGTTCAACTGTGTGGTTGGCGATCGAACGTGGCCGGCCTAGTGTCCTCCGCCAGACTTCACGCCTTCGTGCGCTTGCCGACGAACGAAGTGACGAATGCTTTCCAGCTCTGCATCCGTCAGGTCCGGGAACTTGGGCATGCCGCTGGCGAGTAACGCGCCACCACGCACAACACTCTCGAACGCCTTTTCACTGCCTTTGAGCAAGATTGGCGACTCCCGCAGATCGGGTGCTTTCATACCCGCAACAGCTCCGGCGCCATGACAGCCAACACAGAGGTTCTCCGCAAAGACACCCGCGCCTGCCTCGGCCTTTTTGGCGTCGACCTCGAACTTCTCATCGATAATTGGCTTGGCAAGTTGCGGTGCAGGCTGTTCAGGAACAACCGCTTTTCCATCTAGCGAAAAGGTCATGATGCGGCGTTCGTGCACACCATATTTCCAGCCGTGGCTTTCAAATCCCAGTTCACCGGAGCCGCCGAAGTTGGAGGCCAGTGCACCACCAGGACCCACGAGCAGGGAAACCATCTGCTTGCCATCCAGCTTGTAGGTAATCGGTGGCGCAGAGATACCGAGGCCTACGTCATAGGACCAAAGTTCATCACCAGTGCGGGCATCGTAGGCTTTGAGCATTCCATCAGGCTGGCCCTGGAAAACCAGGTTTCCGGCTGTGGTCAAGGTTCCGCCACCCCATGGGCTCTTCTGATTTACTTGCCACACACGCTTGTTCCTGACCGGGTCCCAGGCCTGTAGGGAACCGCGTGACTCGTGTGGGTCCTTGGTCAGTTCCCAACCGGTCAGCCCCAGGTAAAGTTTGTGGTTCGCCATCTTGTGGCCAGGCTTCGTGTTCTTGCCGTCGTCCTTGAAGGTGTTGCCCAGATGGTTGGTGGGGATAAAGGCAAGATTCAACTCGGGGTTATAGGACATTGCATGCCACGAGTGAGCGCCGAATGCCGACGGATAGATATTCTTCTCGCCATCGGGATACCTGGCATCGTCCGCAACAATATGGCGCTGCTCTTTCAGGTCGTACTTGGTTGACCAGTTGGCGTCAGTGAATTTTTCAGCGGACAGCACCTTGCCGTTCGAGCGGTCGATCGTATAGAAAAAGCCGTTTTTCGGCGCATGCAGTACCGCATCAACATCCTTGCCATCGATTTTCAGATCGGCCAGCACGATGTCCATGTTCGAGTTGTAGTCCCAGGTGTCGCCTGGTGCAGTCTGGACGTGCCATTTGTATTCGCCCGTATCCGCATCTACAGCTACGACAGAACAGAGGAACAGGTTGTCGCCGCCGTCCGGGCTGCGCACCTTGATATTCCATGGCCCACCGTTGCCTGTCCCGAAGATGAGCTGGTTGTATTTCTCGTCGTACGTCCAGCCATGCCAGGCATTACCGCCGCCGCCGTTTTCCCACCACCGGCCAGTCCAGGTTTTGGCGGCCATTTCCTGAGCGGCGTCTTCGAATCCATCTGCGGGATTGCCAGGGACGATATAGAAGCGCCAAACCTGTTTGCCCGTTTCAGTGTCATAAGCGGTCACATAACCGCGCATCGGCCCAAGTTCTGTTCCGCCATTGCCTACAAATACCTTGCCATCGAAGGCCTTGGGATGACCTGTGATATTCAACGGCTGGTCGTGATCGAAGGTTCGGGTCTGCCAGACTTCCTTGCCGTCCTTTCTGTTGATTGCAATCAGGCGGCCATCCCATGTGGCGATGAATAACTTGTCCCCGTATGTTGAAAGGCCTCGGCTGTGCTTCCAGAAGACCTTCTTCATGTTGTTGTCGATGATCTCCTTGGAAACTTGTGGGTCATACTCCCAGAGCATCTTGCCCGTGCGTGCATCGAACGCACGTGTTCTGTTCATTTCACCAACGTAGTACATGACCCCATCGACGACCAAAGGTGTTCCGACGATATCGGAGCGATCCGGCAGCGGCGCGTACCATTCAGGCTTGAGCCCGCTGACGTTCTCTACGTTGATGTCTTTGAGTGGGCTGAATCGCTGTTCGGAGTGTGTTCGCCCGTAAGCCAGCCAATCAGTGGTGTTCGATTCGTCAGACAGTTCCTTGTCGGTAATGACTCTGTCTGATGCGTGCAGTGGCGTGATCGCAAGAAGCGAGGCCGCCATGATTATCTGTACCCTTAAACTCGACTGTTTGAATTTCATTTTTATTATTTCCTTGTATGGGGTTGTTTCTCGTTTCAGGAATTCCTTAAACGAGCGTCCGCTGCTAAAACTCTTCTGATATTTTTTTATTGGCAAAGCGGCTTCCACTGCTGCGCGCTGTAATGGCGAGCAACATGGGTGTGCGTATATCACTGCTTTTGGATTAGTTATTTAAACTTCTATAACTAGAAATCCGGTTTGGTTGCGTTTGGGTTGCCAGCGCTAATGACGGTAGCGTCGCTGCGGTAACGCTCCGCAGAGAGTCGCAGTACATCGTCCTAACAGGGTGTTGCTGCATTGGAGCGGGTAAGGGGTGGGGTGGCTCATGGTGTTTCCTCCGATGCATGGCCGGCCCGGATGGCCTGCCGTGTTGTTTTTATTCAAAGCAAGGGGGAGTGCCGTCCGGCGGCGAGGCCTTCGGGCGGATAAGTGCTGGCGCGGGCGCCGAGTTCCAGGCCCTGACAGGCGAGGACGCGCTGATAGCATTCGGGCAGGGATGTGGCGGTGGCCCAGGCATCGGCCAGTCGCTCGGCGAGCGCCAGATGGCTTTCGGCCTGGCAGCGCAGGTCGCTGGCGCAGGCGTGGTAGAAGCGGTTCACCACGTCGGCCATTGGCTCACGCCAGTCTTCGATCAGCAGCGCGGCATGCGCCAGCACCACCGGGCGACCGTCACGGCTGCGCCGCCAGCGCTGGGCGGTGCCAGCCAGCTTGCGGCCCTCCAGCGTGAGGTTGAAGCGGCCGTCGCAGAATGCACCCGGCACTGCGCCCACACCGGCCTTGAGGCCGTTCTCCGCCAGCCACAGCGCCAGGGGTTCGAGCAGCCGTTCATAGGCGATGTCGATGCGCTTGCCGACCTCGTCGCCGCTAGGCAGCGCACAGGCCAGGGCAATGTTGAGCACGGCAGAGGATTGCGGCACCGGCTCGCCGCCGGTGTCGCGCAGCAGGATCGGCCAGCCCTGCGCCGCGCAGCGTTGGCTGGCCAGGGCGAAACCGGGTCGTCGCTCGAAGCTGCCGGGCATCACCAGCGCCTGGCCGGTGGGGCGCCAGAGCAGCAGTTGGCAGTCGAACAACCCGTCGCAGACGCGCTGCAGCAAGGCCCGCTCGGCATTCAGGCCGGCGCCCACGCTGAACCGGGCGATGCCGTTCATGCCGCGTACTCCTCGATACGCCGGCAGAGATCATCGAGAAACTCTGCGGCGGGCGAGCCGTTGACAGCGCGATGGTCAAAGGTTAGCGACAGGCCCATCCACTCGACTTCCACCAGTTCGCCGCTGGGCCCGAGTTCCAGCCGCCGCTGAATGCCGCCAACCCCGAGAATGGCCACCTGTGGCGGATTGAGGATCGGCGTGAAGTGGTGCACCCGCGACAGCCCCAGGTTGGAGACGGTGAAGGTGGCGCCGGTCAGTTCCTTGACCGACAGCTTGCCGGCCAGGGCCTTGTCTACCAGCGCCTTGCGCGCCAGACACAGGCTTTCGCCGTCCAGCTGTTCGGCGTCGAACAGCGCCGGGGCGACCAGCAGATCGCCCGGCAGCGGGATGGCGAGGCCCAGATGCACCGCCACGTGCTGGTGGATCACGTCGTCCTCCAGCGTGGCATTGAGCCCGGGATGGGCCTGCAGCGTCTCGACCACCTTGAGCAGCAGCAGGTCCTGCACGGACACCGCGCTGCCCTCGGCCTTCAGCTCGGCGCGGCGGGTTTTTAGCGCATCCAGCCGGCATTCGCTGTGGTGAGTCAGCTGCGCGGTGGTCTGCAGGCTTTCGTGCATCTTCGCCGCGATCATCTTGCGCATGCCTTTGAGCGGCACCCGTTGGGGCGCGCGCTCGGGCAGGAGTTCCAGTCGAGTCATGGCTAATCCACCTGGCCGATGACCGCACCCTTGGCGATCACCGCGTCTTCTTCCTCGATGATCTTCAGCACCCCGGCAACCGGGGCTTCGATCTCGAACTGGGCCTTTTCCGACATGACCTCGGCGACCAGGTCACCGGCGGCCACTTCGGCGCCGTCGCTGACCAGCCAGGAGGTGATCACCGCTTCGGCGTCGCCTTCCCAGAGGTCGTCTGCAATCACGATGGGGGTACTCATAAACGTCATTCCTTATGCATGGCGTGGTAGGCGGCCACGATCTTGTCGGCGTTGGGCAGGGCCCATTGCTCCATGACCGGGGTGAAGGGGATGGGGATGTCGGGGAAGGCCACCCGCTGCGGGCGCGCCTTGAGCATGCCGATGTCGTGCTCGACGACGCTGGCGATGATTTCGCCGCTGACGCCGAAGCTGTGATAGTCCTCGTCGATCACGATCAGCCGGCCGGTTTTGCGTACCGAAGCGATGACGTGCTCGCGGTCCAGCGGCACCAGGCTGCGCAGGTCGATGACCTCGGCGCTGACGCCGTCCTTTTCCAGCTGCGCGGCGGCGCGCAGGGCGTGGTGAACGCCGGCGCCGAGGCTGACCAGACTGACGTCGCGGCCCTCGCGCACGGTCTTGGCCTTGCCGATCTCGACGATGTAGGGCTCTTCCGGCACCGGCACCGTGGCGCCTTTCTCGGTGCCCAGCCAGCCCATGCCCTGCAGTGACTTGTGGAAGAGGTACACCACCGGGTTGTCATCGCGGATGGCCGCCGTCATCAGGCCCTTGGCGTCGTAGGCGTTGCTCGGTACCACCACCTTCATGCCCGGCAGGTGGGCGAAGGTGCCGTAGAGGCACTGCGAGTGCTGGGCGGCGTCGGAGTAGCCGGCGCCAGTGGAGGCCATCAGCACCATGGGCACCGGCACCTTGCCGCCGGAGAAGTAGGTGTTCTTGGCCATCAGGTTGTAGATGGCGTCCATGCAGACACCGAAGAAGTCGACGAACATCAGCTCGACGATCGGCCGCATGCCGTCCGAGGCGGCGCCCACTGCGGCGCCGATAAAGGCGGTTTCGGAGATCGGCGTGTCGCGGATGCGGGTCTTGCCGAACTCGTCATACAGCCCACGGGTGTTGCCGAACACGCCGCCGAGCTGGCCGATGTCCTCGCCCATCACGAACACCTTCGGATCCAGGCGCATCTCCTGGGCCACGGCTTCGGCCATGGCGCGGGCGACAGTGAGCTTTCTTTCCTTTACTGCTGTGGTCATGGGGTTCTCCTGCTCAGCCGGCCAGCGCGCCGGGACTGACGATGATCTTGACGTTGCGGTCCTTGTGGTTGGCCAGCTCCTCGAAGCCCTGTTCGAGGATGTTGTCCAGGCCGATGCGGCCGGTGATCAGCGGGGTGACGTCGATGCGCCCGTCGTCGATCAGGGCGATGACATCGGCGAATTCGCCGGCATAGGCGAGCGAGCCGATCACCTGTTTCTCGGTGGCTACGATCTCGAAGAAGTTGAATTCCGAGGGTTCCTCGAAGATGCCAACCATCACGCAGCGACCCGCCTTGCGGATCACGTCGATGGCGAGCTTCGCCGTGGATTTATGGCCGATGCATTCGAAGGACACGGCGGCGCCGTAGCTGCCGGTGAGCGCCTTGATTTCGGCGATGGCGTCGCACTCGCTGGGGTCGATGACCCGGTTGGCACCGACTTCCAGCGCCTTGGCCTTGCGCGCGGCGGACATTTCCAGGGCGATCACCTGGCCTGCGCCCGCAGCCTTGGCGCACATGATGGTGCACAGGCCGATGGTGCCGGCGCCGACCACCACCACGGTTTCGCCGAGCAGGCTGCCGGCCTTCTTCACCGCGTGCATACCCACCGCCAGCGGCTCGATCAGCGCGCCGGCTTCCATTGGGAATCCCTCCGGCAGGCGGTAGAGCAGCTCGGCCGGCACGTTGACCAGTTCGGCGAAGGCCCCGTTGTTCATCAGCCCGGTGAAGGCCAGCTGCTCGCAGAGGTTGTACTGGCCGGTCTTGCAGAAACGGCACTGGCCGCAGTGCTGGCAGGCGTCGGCGGCGACCTTGTCGCCGGGCGCGTAGCCTTCGACCCCTTCACCGGTGGCGACGATCTCGCCGCAGAACTCGTGGCCGAGGATGCACTGGCCCTTGATGCCGGTGAGCGGGTGCGGCGCATCCACCGGAATGAACACCGGGCCGGCGAGGTATTCGTGCAGATCGGAACCGCAGATGCCGCACCAGTGCACGCGGATCTGCACCCAGCCCGGTTGCGGCGCGCCGGGCAGCGGCACCTGTTCCAGGCGGATGTCCTTGCGACCGTGCCAGACGGCGGCGGTCATGGTGGCTTGGCTGTTCATGGTGGTGTTCCTCTTGTTGTTTTCGGATGGGCTCACACGAAGACCTGCTCCAGCGCCTCTTCCGGCCGCGGGTACGGGCTTTCGCGGGCGAACTGCACGGCCTCGTCGATGCGTCCGCGGGCGCGTGCGGCGATGTCTTCGGCCTGCGCTTCGCTCATCACGCCTTCGTCGATCAGGCGTTGGCGGTAACCGGGGATCGGGTCCTTCTTCATCAGGCCGTCCTTCTCGCCCTCGGGGCGGTAGGTTTCGCCGTCGCCCATGAAGTGGCCGGCCAGGCGATAGGTCTCGATCTCGATCAGGGTCGGGCCGCCACCGGCACGGGCGCGCTCGATGGCTTCGCCGGCCGCGCGGAACACGCCGTCCGGGTCGTTGTTCTCGACGAACACCCCCGGCATGCCGTAGGCCGCGGCGCGCACGTGGTGCTGCTTGATGCAGGTGGCGCTGGCCTTGGCCACCGAGATGCCCCAGGCGTTGTCCTCGATGACGAACACCACCGGCAGCTTCCACAGCGCGGCGAGGTTCAGTGTTTCGTGGAAGGCGCCCTGGTTGGCCGCGCCCTCGCCGATAAAGGACACGGCCACGCCGGGCTTGCCCTGCATCTGCCGCGACAGCGCCGCGCCGACTGCCGGGCCCATGCCTTCGGCGATGATCCCCGAGCAGGAGAAATTCACCCGGCCATCGAACAGGTGCATATGGCCGCCGCGCCCACCGGAAAGCCCGGTGGCCTTGCCGAAGATCTCGGCCATCATCTCGTTGAGGTCCACGCCCTTGGCCACGGCGATGTGGTGCGGGCGGTGGGTGGCGGTGACGATGTCCGCGGCCTCGAGGTGCGCGCAGACGCCCACCGCGCAGGGCTCCTGGCCGTTGGAGAGGTGCATCTCGCCGGGGATCGGGCCCTTGGCCATGTTGAACACCGGCGTCTTGCCTTCCATGTAGATGCGCTCGATGGATTCCTCCATGTAGCGGCTGGTCAGCATCTGTTCGTACATCCACAGGCGCTGCGAGGGGGTGGGCTGGGTCATGGTCGACTCCCTTGTAGTAGTGGTCAGATCGCGCGTTCGTTGAGCAGTCGGCCGATCTGGTCGGCCTGGCGCAGGGCCAGCGCGACAATGGTGAGGGTGGGGTTCTGCCCGCCGCTGGTGGTGAACTGGCTGCCGTCGGAGACGAACAGGTTGGGGATGTCGTGGCTCTGGCCCCACTTGTTCACCACGCCGTCACGGGCCTTGGCGCTCATGCGGTTGGTGCCCATGTTGTGGCTGGCCGGGTAGGGCGGCAGCTCGATCACGTCGGTGGCGCCAGCGGCCTCGTAGCACTTGGCGGTGGCGGCGACGCCGTGCTTGCGCATGGCGGCATCCATGGGGTGATCGCTCTTGGTCACCACCGGGATCGGCAGGCCGTACTGGTCCTTCTCGTTGGCGTGCAGGGTGATGCGGTTGCTTTCCAGCGGCAGGTCTTCGCCGCACAGCCAGACGCCGGACATGTGGTTGTACTTTTCCATCCGCGAGGCGAACTGGCGGCCCCAGCCCTTGGGCGTCGGGTCGAGGAAGGCGGACAGGAACGGCAGGCCGAGGGCGAGGATTTCCAAGCGGTAACCGCCGACGAAACCGCGCGACGGATCGTTGTACGACTCGTCGGAGATCACCCCGGCGCAGGTGGTGCCGCGGTGCATGTTCACCGGCTTGGGCATCACGGCGAAGATGCCGGCGGTGGTGTGGGTCATGTAGTTCCTGCCGACCTGGCCGGAGGAGTTGGCCAGCCCGTCGGGGAACATCGAGGAAGCGGAGTTGAGCAGCAGGCGCGGCGACTCGATGGAGTTGCCCGCCACGCAGATCACCCGGGCCTTCTGCCGCTGGATGGTGCCCTGGGCGTCGGCGTAGACCACGCCGTTCACCTTGCCCTTGGCGTCGTGTTCGATGCGCAGCACCATCGACTGCGGCCGCACCTCGCAATACCCACTGGCTTCGGCGCGGGGAATGTCGGTGTAGAGCGTCGACCACTTCGCGCCCATCTTGCAGCCCTGCATGCAGAAGCCGATCTGCTGGCAGGCGGCGCGGTCGTCGTAGGGCTCGGTGTTGATCGCCATCGGCCCGGAGAGGATCTCCTTGTAGCCGACCCGCTTGGCGCCGGTGGCCAGCACCTTGAAGGAGTTGTGCCAGGGGTGATAGGCCATGCCGGTGCTGGGGCCGGTCACGCCCATGTGCTTCTCGGCCTTCTCGTACCAGGGCGCCATTTCTTCCAGGGTCACCGGCCAGTCCAGCAGGTTGGCCCCGGCGATGTCGCCATTGATGCTCTGCATCTTGAATTCGAAGTCACGAAAGCGCAGGGCGATGCCGGCCCAGTGCACCGTGCTGCCGCCGACGCCCTTGACGATCCAGGCGGGCAGGGTCGGGTTGTTCTCGGTCAGGTGCCAGCCACCGGCGGCCAGGCGTTTGTCGAGCCAGGAGATCTTCTTGAACATCGCCCACTCGTCGTTCTCGATGTCCTCCAGCGTGTGGCGCTTGCCGGCTTCCAGCACCACGCTGCGAATCTTCTGCTTGGCCAGCGCGTTGGCGAGCGTCCCGCCGCCGGCACCGGAGCCGATGATCACCACGACGCCATCGTCATCCTGGGCAAAAGTTGCCATGGGGTATTCCTCATCTTGTTCTTGTTGTTATCCCGCGTTCACGGGGTGCTCAGAGCCAGTTCAGATCGTTGAAGCCGCGGTTGACGTAGCCGCCGTATTCCCAGGACGAACCCTCGTAGCCGAACAGCGGGAACAGCGCCTTGTTGTCGTACAGGCCGAACATCAGGCTGCTGCGCACGGCCTTGAAGAAGGGGGTGTTTTCGATCTCGGTCAGCAGGGCCACGCGCTCGGCCTCGTCGAGCTGTTCGAATGGCGAGCCATGGGCTTGCTGCGCCTGCTGCTGCAGGTCGTCCAGGCCGCTAGCGACTAGGGCTGGCTGTTCATCCACCAGGCCGAGCAGGGGCTGCACGTAGTGGTGGTCGCTGATGAACGTGTGGGGAAAGACGTCGCGGCCCATGCGTAACAGGCCATCGGGCAGGTCTGGCAGGCGTTCCTCGGCGAGCAGGTTCACCGGGATCAGTTGCGACAGGCTGAGTGCCAGCAAGGACTGGCCGGAAATGGAAAGAAAGCGTCGCCGGTTTAGCGTGCCCTGCGGGCGAGCTGAATCGTGCATGACATGGCTCCTGATTATTACCGGCAGTTCCGTGGTGATCGGAATGCTGGCGATCTTGTTATGCGAAGAGTTTGTTCCGCAAAACAGTAAGAGCAGTTGTCATGCCAACTTTCAGTGAGGGCTTAAAGTTTTGGCAAGTAATTGATAAATATGATTTTTTTGTAACTTGATGGCACTGTTTTATTTAATGTGTAAAGCGCTTTGGGCGTTACACCTGTAAAGCGCTGTAAAGCGCTGTAAAGCGTTTTACAGTACGGCGACAAACAATATGAACAGAAAAAGTGCTTCTAAAGTTCAGGCTGGTGTGTGCGGTTCAATGGTTTATCCTTCGTTTATTGCAAAACAATAAAGCGTTTCGCTGGAGTGGCCCGCCTCGGTCTGGCGCGAGCACTTCGAGGAGGATGCATGAATCTGCTATCCGGTCCGGTCAGCCATATCGACGCGGTGCTATCGCTGGCCAATGCGCCGCATCTGCCCGGTGATCGCGACCCGATCATCGCGCGCTCCTGGCGCCGCTGCGTGCACGACTACGGCCTGGACCCGGCGCGACCTGCCGAGGCCCGTTTCGTCCCGCGGCAGGTGCTGCGCGAGCATCAGGATCAGGCCGACGAGCTGATCAATGTCGCCCGCGCCGGGGTCGAGCAGCTGTACCGGCAGATCGCCGAGCTGGGTTACGTGATCCTGCTGACCGACAACCGCGGTATCGCCGTGCAATTTCTCGGCGACCCGGCAGACGAAAAGGCGCACCGCAAGACCGGTCTGTTCCTCGGTTCGGACTGGGGCGAAGACCACGCCGGCACCTGCGCAGTCGGCACCTGCATCAAGGAGCAGCAGGCGCTCACCTGTCACCAGCAGGATCATTTCAGCGTCTGGCATACCAACCTCACCTGCACCGCGGTGCCCATGTTCAACCCGCACGGCCAGCTGCTGGCCGTGCTGGATATCTCCGCGCTGCATTCACCACCGACCAAGGATTCCCAGACCTTCGCCCTGCAGCTGGTCAAGCAGTACGCGCGGATGATTGAGGATGCCTACTTCATGCGCGTCTATCGCGAGCGGCCGATCCTCTGTTTCGACGGTTCCCGCGAGTTCGTCCTGATCAACCGTCGCTACCTGCTGGCGCTGGGTGACGATGGCGAGTTGCTCGCCGGCAACACCGCCGCCCGCGGTCTGCTGGCCGAGCACGGGTTGATGATGCCGGGGCCCTTTGGCTCCCTGGCGCAGGCGCGGATCGACCAACTGTTCGATTGTGAACTGAGCGATGTGCTGAGCATTCCCTACGCCAGCCATGACCAGGTTCGCGCCTTTCGCACCCATCACCACCAGCTGTTCTTCGCCGCCTTGATGGAGCCGCGTCGCCGTGCACCGGAGCCGGCCGAACGCAGCGCGCCCGGTGGGCATGCCGCGCTCGATGCCCTGGCCGACGATGACCCGGTGATGCGCAAGATGCTGGCCCGCGCCAAGCGTCTATGCAGCGAGCCGCTGAACGTACTGCTCAATGGCGAGACCGGCACCGGCAAGGAACGCTTGGCCAAGGCGCTGCACGAAAGCGGTTGCCGGCGCAACAAACCTTTCGTGGCGATCAACTGCGGCGCCATGCCCGAGTCGCTGATCGAAAGCGAGCTGTTCGGCTACGCCCCTGGCACCTTTACCGGCGCCCGTAGCAAGGGCATGCGCGGGCTGATCCAGCAGGCCGACGGCGGCACGCTGTTCCTCGATGAAATCGGCGACATGCCGCTGCACTTGCAGACCCGGCTGTTACGGGTGCTGGCCGAGCAGGAAGTGATGCCGCTGGGTGCCGAGAAACCGGTGAAGGTGGATATCCGCGTGGTGGCCGCCAGCCACCGCGACCTGCGGCAGATGGTCGAGACCGGGGCGTTTCGCGAGGACCTGTTCTACCGCCTGAACGGCGCGTCGCTGAAGCTGCCTCCGCTGCGCGAGCGCGCCGACAAGGGCTTTCTCATCGAGCGGGTGTTCGCCGAACTCGCCGAGGGCCGGCCGGGCAATCCGCACCTGCGTGGCGATGCCATGAGTGCGCTGCTGGCTTATCCCTGGCCGGGCAACATCCGCGAGCTGCGCAATGTATTGCAGTACGCACTGGCGACCTGTGAGGGTGATGAGATCACCGTGCAGGATCTGCCGGACGAGTGCCTGCCACCGATTCTGGCGCGCTGTCGTCAGTCGTCGGCCCCGTCCGAACCCGAGTCGGCGTCGGCACTGCGCGACCAGCTGCGCCGGCATCGCTGGAACGTCAGCGCCGTCGCGAGGGAACTAGGCGTGTCGCGCCCGACGGTGTACCGGCGCATGCGCGTGCTGGGTATCGAAGCGCCGGTATGACCGGCGCCAGGGCTCTACTCGCTGACCGGCTGTTCCGCCGGCGAGGCTTTTTCAGCGGCGATATCGAAGGCGATGCTCCAGTTGTGCAGTGGGTAGGGCTGGTGCACCAGTGCCTTGATGTTGGCTTCGGCAGGCATGAGGTTGGGCAGGTATTCGTAGGTGGCGTCGGCGCGCATCGGGTCGCTGTCGCGCAGCTGGCCAGCGCCGCCGACCTGGTGGCTGGCGTAGCTGATGCGTGGCTGACCGCTGAGATCGCGACCGGCGCGCAGGCGCACGACGGTGTCGGCGACAATGTCGACGGCTTCGATGGGCACTTCGCCGTTGTCGTCACGCAGCACGAAACCCTTGTTCTTCACGTCGCGGGCCTGGTGGCCGAGGTACGGCTGGTCGAACGCCAATGGCGGGTGCGGCACGTGGTAGTCGATCAACACGTCGCGGCCGTCCGCCGTGGCCTGGCGCGGTGCGAGCGGGGTCCAGCCCTTACGCTCGATGACGACGCGATGGTAGACCTTGCCGAGCATTTGGCCGAACCAGCGATAGCCGTTCGCCGACAGGTGCACGCCCTTGTCGGTGTAGGGGTAGACCGGGCCGACCAGGTACCAGCCGGGTTCTTCCTGGGCCAGTTCCCATTGCGCCATGCCGACCGCGAGCGAACCGTCCTTGACCGAGGATTTGGCGTCGGTCTGGTAGCTGAAGAAGGCCGGCATCTTTTCCTGCCCGGCGATGGCCTTGGCGGCGTCGGCGTAGAGGTCGTCGCGCAGCTGGCGCAGTTTGGCCTTGTAGTACGCCTGATCGTTCTTGCCGCCGTTGGTGTGGGAATAGTCGTACTCGCCCTGCAACCAGAAGAACGCGCTGATGCTGTAACTGGCCTGTTGCGCATCGGCCAGCGCTTTGGCCTGATCGACCGCCTGGGTCACGCGCAGGTATTCGTTGGTGCCGCCGCTTTTCGAGAGCTGGGCAATGGAGCGACCCGAGGTCGAGGCGTTGCTGGCGACGAACAGGTGTTCCGGATCGGTGTCGCGGCCGAGGTGATGCAGATAGAGCCGACGTGCCATATTCAGCGCGCCGACTTCCACCGATTCGCCTTCCTCCTGCGCCTGCGGCGCGAGCTTGCCGACCTTCTCTGCATCGAGCACCACGGCCGCGTTGCTCTTCTGCTGCACCACGGCACGCAGCGGGGTGAAGGCTGCTTCGCCCACTGGCTTGAACGACGCGCCGCTGAAGGCTGCCGAGCGTGGTGACTGGCCGAGCATCAGGTTGTCGTAGCGTGGCGCGACGGACAGCGCCGGCCAGCCCTCGGCGGCGGAGGCGAGCGACTGGCCGTAGGTGATGATGTGGTTGTACTTGCTTTCCAGCGGCTGGGTCAGCTCGTTCGGCTTGGCCAGGAGCTCGGCGGTCAGGCGCTTGTTCTCGGCGTCGCGGGCGGCCAGCTGCCCCTCTGTTTCGGCCGCCAGACTGGGCGTGGCCAGGGCGAGCAGGAGTGCGGCGGCGAGGGTGCTGTGCAGGATCGTCGGTTGATCAGGGCGATGGGGCATGAAGTTGTTCCGGATGCGCTGGGCAGTTTCGTGCGGCTGCCTGCGGGCGAGCCGTGGACAATTGGCGAACGCGCTTTCGACGATGGCGAAGGAGGTAAGTTCGCGACCGCCATGTCGATGGCGGATTGGCTATGCTGTCGCGCATTCGAGCAGCGATGCGCAGCAGGCTTCGGCAGGTCGAACGATGCCGCTGCCGGCCGTTCCCATGCACGTCATCCCGTTACCAGAGGAGAATTCCAATGAGCCACAAAGCCATATTCGTACAGCCCGGCGGCGGTTATGACCGGGTCATCGTCGGCACCAGCGAGGCCCCCAGGCCGGAGGCCGGCGAGATCACCGTGCGCCTGCGCGCCAACTCGCTCAACTACCACGATTTCGCGGTGGTCAGCGGCATGTGGGGCCCCAGCGAGCCACGCATTCCCATGGCCGATGGTGCCGGTGAAGTGGTGGCGGTGGGTTCGGGCGTGACTGAATTCGCCGTTGGCGATGCGGTGGTCAGCACCTTCTTCCCCGACTGGCTGGCCGGTGAGCCGCTGATCGAGGGTTTCGCCACGGTGCCGGGCGATGGCGTCGATGGTTATGCACGGGAAATGGTCACCGCCCGCGCCACCTCGTTCACCCATGCGCCCAAGGGCTACAGTCATGCCGAGGCGTCTACGCTGACCACCGCCGGCCTCACTGCCTGGCGTGCGCTGATGGCCGACGGCAAGCTGAAACCCGGCGACAGCGTGCTGATCCAGGGCACCGGCGGCGTTTCCATCTTTGCCCTGCAGTTCGCCAAGATGGCCGGCGCCACGGTCATCGCCACCTCGTCCAGCGATGCCAAGCTGGAGCGCCTGCGCGAGATGGGCGCCGATCACCTGATCAACTACCGCAGCACGCCGGCCTGGGGCGAGACGGTGCGCAAGATGACCGACGGCCGCGGCGTCGACCATGTGATCGAAGTCGGTGGGCCGGCGACGCTGGAGCAGTCGATGGTGGCGGCGCGCATCGGTGGGCATATCTCGGTGATCGGCATCCTCACTGGCGTTGCCGGCGAGCTGCCGCTGGTACCGGCCCTGGTGCGCCAGCTGCGTCTGCAGGGTGTGCTGGTGGGCAGCCGCGCGCAGCAGCAGGAGATGATCCGCGCCATCGATGCCAACGGCATCCGCCCGGTGATCGACAAGCACTTCGCGGTGGACGATATCGTCGAGGCGTTCCGCTACCAGGAAACCAACCAGCACTTCGGCAAGATTTGCCTGGATATCTGAAGCCTGGCGTCGGCGGCGGCTGCGTTTAGAATGCGCGGCCACGCTGCCGACGATGCCCGCCCATGACACCCGAACACCTCACCACCCTGCAAAATCACCTGCTCGACGCGTTGGCCAACGTGCCCGGCGAGACGCGACGACTGTTCCATGGTCGCGGCCGCTGCTATCCGGGGCTCGAACAGCTGACCGTCGACTGGCTGCAGGGATTGGTGCTGGTGGCGCTGTTCCGTGATCCGGGCGAGGCAGAGCGGGAGGCGCTAGAGCAGATGCTCATGGCGCTGACGGAGTCCCCGGTCTGGCAGCAGAGCCAGGCACAGCGCTTGCTGCTGCAGCATCGCTATCTGCCGGACGCGCGGACCGAAGCGTTGCTGGGCGATGTACCCGCCGAGTGGCTGATCAGCGAGAACGGTCTGCGCTACAAGCTCGATCTCGGGCGCAAGCAGAACAACGGCCTGTTCCTCGATATGCGCTACGGCCGCCGTTGGGTGCAGGAAAATGCGCAGGGCAAGCGGGTGCTCAACCTGTTCGCCTACACATGCGGCTTTTCCGTCGCGGCGATCGCCGGTGGCGCCGAACACGTGGTCAATCTGGACATGGCCAGTGCCGCGCTGACCCGAGGGCGGGAGAACCATCGGCTGAATGTCCACGATCTCAGCAGGGTCAGCTTTCTCGGCCACGAGCTGTTCAAATCCTGGGGCAAGGTGCGCAAGCTCGGGCCCTATGACCTGATCATCATCGACCCGCCGTCCTTCCAGAAGGGCAGCTTCGCCCTGACCCGCGACTACCAGAAGATCCTGCGCAAGCTGCCGGAACTGCTGAATGCCGGCGGCCAGGTCCTGGCCTGCGTGAATGACCCGGATATCGGCGCGGACTTCCTGATCCAGGGCATGGCTGCCGAGGCGCCGCAGCTGCGCTTCGAGCAGCGCCTGGAGAACCCGCCGGAGTTTCCTGACATCAGCCCTGAGAGCGGGCTCAAGGCACTGCTGTTTTCGGCATGACGCTGGGTCGAGTCAGTCCCTTGTGACCGGCTCTGCATCGGCCTTGCCGAGCAAGCTCTCGACGTCCTCGATCACCTGCAGTGCCGCCAGCGGACCGCCGACGGACGTCCACAGCGAGCCGTCGACAGCGCCGAAGCGTTTGCTCTGCAGCGCCGAGAGCAGGCCGAACGCCGGGGTCTGTTCGGCCTGACGCATGGCCTCGACCGCCTCGCCGCTGGTCGCCAGGGTGCCGATCACCAGCCAGTCGGCATCCAGCAGTTCCAGTGACTCCAGGCTCAGTGCCATCGAGTGGGTGTGGCCGGGGTCCTGCTGATGGGCGGGGCGGGTGAGGCCGAGGTCTTCGATGACCGTGCTGGCGAAGGCGTCCTTGAACATGTACGAGGGGCCCTTGGGATTCCAGCGCACGATGCTGAGGGTTTCGCCCTGATGCGTGCTCAGCCGCTCGCGCGCCTGTTCGACGCGAGCGCGGTAGCGTTCCAGCGCAGCCTTGGCTTCGGCGTCCTTGTTCAGGATCTGCGCGGTGCGCTGCATGGTTTCCTGCCAGGGGCGACCCCAACTGTAGGTGATCACGGTCGGTGCAATCTCGTTGAGGATCGCCAGCTGCTCCGGCTTTACCGGGCCGGTGAGGATCAGATCGGGCTCCAGTTCGAGCAGGGTTTCCAGATTCGGATTGTCCAGATCGCCGACCACCGGGACGTCGGCCGGCAGCTTGCCCTCGAGGTAGCGCGGCGGTGCGGCCTGGCCGCGGCCGTTGATGGTGCCGACCGGGGTGACGCCAAGGGCGAGCGCGGTATCCAGATCGATCTCGCTGAGGGTGATCACCCGCTTCGGCGCTTCCGGCACGGTGACGGTGTTGCCCATGGCATCGCTCACCTGGCGCGTATCGGCAAGGGCGGGCAGGGCGAGCAGGCTGGCCAGCAGAGCGGCGGCCAGGTGACGTGGGGTCTTGAGGGTCATTGCATACCTTCCGTTTCGGGGTGTTCTCTGAGAGTGGGTTGCTGGAGGCCACGGGTACGGCGGCGCGGCACGATCACCGGCGCGCCGTCTCCGGGGGCCGGAAGGATGTCGACGTCGGTGTCGTAAAGGCGGTCGACCAGAGCCTTGGTCATCACCTGCCGCGCCGGGCCGATGGCCTGCACCCGGCCGTCGGCCAGGGCGATCAGCTCATCGCAGTAACGGGCGGCCACGCCGAGGTCATGGATCACGATCAGCACCGTGCGCCCGGCCGCGGCGATCTGGTGCACGGCTTCCATCACCTCGGCCTGGTGGCCGATGTCCAGCGCGCTCGTGGGTTCGTCGAGCAGGATCAGGTCGGTGTTCTGCGCCAGGATCATGCCGAGCCAGGCCCGTTGCGCCTGGCCACCCGAGAGCGAGGCGGCGCTGCGTTGCCAGATCGCGTCGAGCTGCATCACCTCGCGGGCGCGTGCGACCTGGCGGGCGTCTTCCGCGCTCCACTGGTTGAACCAGCCCTGATGCGGATGGCGGCCGTACTGCACCAGCTGTTCCACGCGGATGCCTTCGGCCAGCACCGGCCGTTGCGGCAAAAAGGCCAGCTCTCGCGCCAGCGCCTTGAGCGAGTAGCCCAGCAGCGGCTTGCCGTGGATCTCCACGGTGCCGCGTTGCAGCGGCAGCTGGCGGGCGAGCAGTTTGAGCAGCGTGGATTTGCCGCTGCCATTGGGGCCGACGATGCCGATCAGCTTGCCTCTGGGCAGGCTGAAGGAGACGTCGTCGAGCACGACCTTGTCCTGATAGGCGAAGTGCAGGTTTTCCGCGCGCAGGGCAGTCATCAGTCAGCTCCTCGTCTGTCCTTGAGCAGCAGGCCGAGCAGCAGGATGCCGCCGAGCAGCCGCGTCATGATGCCGGTGGGGATTTCCTCGGGCTGGGCGAGCACCCGCACCAGGGTGTCGCTGCCGAGCAGCAATACCGCGCCGCACAGCGCCGACAGCCACAGCGGGGCGAGGTTGTCGCGGGCCAGCCAGGAGGCGAGGATCGGTGCGGCCATGGCGATGAACACCACCGGCCCGCCGATCGCCGTACCCAGCGCGGCCACCACGATTGCCAGGGCGAGCACGCCGAGCTGGACCAGCGGCACCTTCACCCCGAGGTTCTGCGCCGTGGCGTCGCCGAAGCGCAGCAGCGCCAGCGGCCGATTGACCAACGCCATCAGCGGGCAGAGCAGCAACAGCAGCAGTGCGACGGGCTTGACCGTCTGATAGCTGACACCGGCGAAGTGGCCCATGGTCCACAGGTAGATGCTGCCCAGGTGAGCGAGGGGTTGCGTCGACATGGCGAAGTCGCCGAGGGCACCGAGCAGTTCCGACAGCGCAATGCCGATGACGATGAACAGGTAGCCCTGCTCGCCGGGGCGTCGGCACAGGGCGAACAGTGCGGCGGCCGCCAGTGCGGCTCCGAGTGGCGACGCCCACCATGGCCAGTTGCCGAGGGTCAGGTAGAGGGCGAAGACGACCACAGCCAGCGAGGCGCCCTCGTTCACCCCGATCATGTCCGGTGTCGCCAGGCGGTTGCGTACCAGGGTCTGGATCAGGCAGCCGGCCATGCCCATGGCCAGCCCGGCGATGATCGCGGCGGCGACCCGCGGCAGGCGAATCTTGAACACCATGATTTCCTGCAGCCTGCTGCCGTTTCCGGTCAGGGTGGCGATGACGTCGCGCACGCCCAGATGGCCGCTGCCGAGGCTGGTCGCCAGTACCGTCAAGCCCAGCAGCACCAGCACGAGCAGGGTGAACATCAACCAACTGCGCCGATGCAGCAGCAGGCTGATGCCACCGAGGCGCAGCGTCCAGACGCCGGAAGGTGTGGGCATGGAGGTCATGGCTACCTCACCGTCAACAGGGAACGAAAGCCGCCGCGCAGCACGATGGCGATCAGCGCCGGCGCGCCGAGCGCGGCCAGCAGGGTGCCGACCGGCAGTTCGTACGGCTGCAGCAGCCAGCGCGAGAGCACGTCGGCGGCGAGCAGGAAGAGCATGCCGAACAGCGTGGAAAACAGCAGTTGCCGCAGCAGTGCCACCGGCTCGATGCGGCGCGCGCAATAGGCGGCGAGAAAACCGAGAAAGCCGATCGGCCCGGCCAGCGAGATGGCGCAGGCGGTGAGCAGGGTGGATGCCGCCAGCACGCCGAGGCGCACCCAACCGGTATGGATGCCCAGCGCGCGGGCCTGGCTGTCGCCCATCTGCATCAGGGTCAGCTGACGGCAGAGCAGCGTCGCCAGCACCAGCCCGAGCACGGCCAGTGGGCTGACCGTGCCGACCGCATCGAGGCTGGAGGCCGATAGCGAGCCGAGGTTCCAGAAGCGGAATTGCTCCAGCGCCACCCGAGTGGAGAGCAGCAGGAAATTCGCCAGACCGCCGAAGATCGCGCCGAGCGCCACCCCGGCAAGGATCAGCTTCAGCGGGCTGGCCTGACCCAGCATCAGGCCGACGCCCAGCACCAGCAGATTGCCCAGCAGGGCGCCGGCGCCGGACCAGAGCAGGTAGCCCCGGGTCGACTCGACGCCGAAATAGATCAGGCCGATCACCAGCCCGAGCACCGCGCCGGCATTGACACCGAGCAGGCCGGGTTCGGCCAGCGGATTGCGTGTCGCGCTCTGCAGCAGCGAGGCGGCGATTGCCAGGCAGGCGCCCACCACCAGCGCGGCGAGGGTGCGCGGCAGCCGCAGGGTATCGACGACCATGGCCAGCTTGTCGTCGGCCAGATACTCGGGCTGGCCGAGCAGATAGCCGAACACGGCGTCGGCACCATACACGCCGGCACCGGTGGCCAGGGACAGAGTCAGCAGCACGAGCAGAAGCCCGCCGCCGGCAATCAGCGTCGCCTTCTGCAACGCTGGCATCGTTGGATCAGTCGGCATGGTTCACTTCGCGTCTCCAGGTGAACCCGGCGGCTCGCGCCGCCGGGCGGGGCGTCAGATGTCGTAGGCGAAACCGACGAACAGCGTGCGACCCATGAGGATGTTGTCGACGGCCTGAGCCACCTCGTCGCGCTTCTCGTTGGTCAGGTTGTTGAGCCCGCCGTTGAGTGACAGCTGCTTGGTGGCCTGGTAACGGGCACCGAGGCTCAGGGTGTGGAAGGCACCTGTCTCGAACGCCCCGGAGCGCGCCACGTCGTACAGGTACTGGCTGCCGGTGTACTGGTAATCCAGGTTCAGGCCGAGCTTTGGCAGCGCCTGCCAGTCGGCTCCCAGGTTGGCGATATGCTGCGGCGAGTTGCGGATCGGCTCGTCGGTGTCGCGATCCCTGGCGTCGGAGTAGGTGTAGTTCGCGCGCAGGCCGATGCGGTCGTTCAGCAGGTAGTTGCCCTGCAGCTCGTAACCCTTGATCCGCACATGGGGCTGGTTGTAGGTGGTCAGCACCGGGTCGGCGGCGACGATCTGGCCGTTCACCCGAATCAGCCGCGTCGTTTCGGTGCTGATCATGTCTTCGATGTCGGTCTGGAAGAACATGATGCCGGCCTGCAGGCGATCGTTCTGGTAGAAGGTGCCGAGCTCGTAGCTGGTGGCGGTTTCCGGCTTGAGTTCCTCGTTGCCGACCGTCACGCAGTAGCCACGACAGGCGATTTCCAAGTAGGTGGGATCGGATTGGGCAATGCTCGGCGCCTTGAACGACTTGCCCACGCCGCCCTTGATCACCCAGCTGTCACTGAGGTTGTACACGCCGTACGCCCGCGGGCTGAATTCGCTGCCGTAGCTTTCGTGATCATCCCAGCGGGCGCCGAGGGTGATATCCAGCTGTCCCAGGGAGAACTCGTCCTGCAGGTAGAGCGCCTGCTGATCGATCTCTATCTCCGAACCGAGGTTGTTGCTGTGGCTGAGTTCGGTGCGGCGCAGTTCGCTGCCCAGGGTCAGCAGGTGGTTGCCGAGGAACGCGGTCACCTGGCCGTCGACCGTATGGTTGGTCTGGTTGACGTTGCTGAAGCGGCCGCCGCGCAGGTCGGTCATGACCTCGGAGTCGTCCATCAGGTCGACGTCTTCGTAGTAGTAGCGGACCCGCGAGTTGAAGCCGTCCCAGCTGCCGTTGTGGGTCAGGCCGAAGGCGCTGCGTTCCATCTCCTGAACGTTGGTCGGAAAGGCGAAGCCCGAGTTGCTCCAGGTGCCCTTGCGGTCTTCCTCACGATAGCTCAGGTCGAGGTCGATGCTCTGGCGCTCGTCTAGCAGCCAGCTCAGGCTGCCGTAGGCGCTGGCGTTCTGGCGTTTTTCGGCGGCATCGATCAGGGGCGACGTAGTCTGGTCCGAACCCCAGGCAGCCTGGTCGGTGCCCTCGACGATCAGGTTGCCGAGCAGCTTGTCCTCGATCAGCGCGCCGCTGATGTAGCCGCTGGTCTTGTGGCTGTCACCGGAATCACCCTCGGTCGGGTGCTCGTAGCCGTAGGCGATGCCGGCCCTGGTGTCGGCGGTCGGTTTACGCAGGATCACGTTGACCACGCCACCGATGGCATCGGCGCCGTACAGCGAGGACATCGGCCCGCGGATCACCTCGATGCGCTCGATGGCGGCCATCGGGATCGAGGACAGATCGAAGTCGTTGGCGTAGTTGGAGACCAGGGCTTCACGCGAGTTGATGCGGCGGCCGTTGACCAACAGCAGGGTGTAGTCCGAATCCATCCCGCGCAGTTTGATTTCCTTGCGGCCGTAGGTCGAAGACGGGCTGATGTACACCCCCGGCAGGTATTTCACCGCATCGGCGAGGTTGTACACCGGCAGCTTGTCGAGGTCGTCACGGGTGACCACCGACACGCTCGCCGGCGCGCTGAGTTCGCTGTGGGCGGTCTGGGTGGCGGTGATGACTTCGTTCTGCAGCGTGACCGGCTCGCTGGCGATGGCGAGCATCGGAAGGAGTGCGCCGAGCAGCGTGAGCGGCAGGTGACGGGGACGACTGATGGTTCTTACAGAAGGCATTGCAGGCTCCATTGCGGTTTGATCGATGCGGGATGTAAGTCTCATCAGGCGTGCGGCTGCAGGTTCAGGCCCTGCTTGTGGTTGTAGGTGTTGGCAGGTGTCCATGGCGACGCAGGGCGGCGAGCAGTAACAGCAGGGTTGCGCCTGCGGTCAGGGTGAGGACCACGTGGAAACCTGCGAGGTGCTCGAAACCCGTCAGCTCGCCATCGGCAGCCGTACCCAGGTAGGCGGCGGAGGCCAGGCTGCCGAGGCCGGCGGCAACGTTGCTGACGGACCCGTGCAGCGCCATGAACGCGGCGCGTTGATGGGGCGCCGGAATGCTCGCGGCGACCGTCGTGGTGCTGCTGGTGCGCAATGTGCTGAGTGCCATGAACAGGCTGAACACCAGCAACAGCGGCAGTGGAACCAGCAGGGCGAAGCCGAGCAGCGTGATCAGTGCCAGCAGGCCGCTGCTGCTCAGGACCAGCCGGCGGGCGTGGCCGCGATCGATCCAGCTGCCGCCCAGACGCACGGCGGCCAGGCTGGCCAGCCCACCGCACAGGTAGAGCACGCCGATGTGTTCGCGGGCGAAGCCGAGATTGAACTGGAAGAATGCGGAAAAGTGCGGCACCAGCAGAAAGTGGCTGAACATCTGCAATGCGACCAGCGCCAGTGCCCCCAGGCACAGCGGTGAGCGCAACAGCGGGCGCAGCGCTCCTGGCGGACGTGGGTGTGGTTGCGGACTGGGGAAGAGGATGTGGCAGCCAAACGCGAGCGCCAGGCCAACCGCGGCAATGCCCAGCATCGGCGCGCGCCAGCCCAGCCAGCGCGCGAGTTCCAGCGCCAGAGGCGTGACGACGATGGCGGCGAGGGAGAAACCCATCGCTAGACGGGCGAGCTGCCGGCCCCGTTCGGCTGGCGGGATCAGATCGAGCAGGCTCGCCATCAGCACCGCGCCCAGGGGGCCGGCGACGAATGCGCTGAGCACGAAGAGCCAGGTCAACTGGTGCGCGTCGGAGGCACCTGCGCAGGCACCGAGCAGGACGAAGCGCAGGACGAGTAGGGCGAGCAGCACCGGCTTGCGCTCGAAGCGGTCCAGCCAGGCAGCACTGAGCGCCGAGCCGAGGGCGGCTGCCAAGGTCGCGGCGCCAGCCAGATACCCAATGCGGTCGGCGGGCATGTCCAGTTCGCGGACGAAATCCGGGCCGAGCGGCATGATCATCATCAGGCTGCCGATCGATAGCATGCTAATCAGTGTGGCCAGCTGAACAGCCGTTTTTATTTGTCGATCTGCATCCATGTACATAACGCCGCTGGGTGAGGCGGTGCATCTTATGCGGCTATAAACGCGAATTCAAATGCAAATCGTTATTGTTTGGTTGTGATTTGTGGAGATGGAACCGGATGAGGCGGCCTATGGGCGGAATGGCGGGGATGGCGCATGGGGCATTCGATACCGTAACTCGCACGAAAACTCTCGAGATGAACCTATATCGGAGGTCGGCTGCGCCGCCTGATCAGGCGGCGCCAGCGATCCGCCCTGTTCGACCTGCGTGGGTCAGTCGCGTGCCTCGAGGTTCTTGATCAGCGCTTTCATCTCGTCTATTTCACGGCGCTGCGCCTCGATGATGCTGTCCGCCAGCTCGCGCACCCTCGGGTCCTGGATATCCGCCCGCTCGCTGGTGAGGATGGCGATGGAGTGGTGAGGAATCATCGCCTTCATCCACGACACCTGGTCCACCGTCGCCTGGCTGCGCACCAGCCACGAGGACACTACGAACACCAGCGCGCTGCCGGCGAAAATGGCGATGTTCACCTCACGCCGCGGATACATCTTCAACATGAACGCCAGCATGACGATCGCCATGGCCGCGCCCATGATCAGCGCCATGTAGGCCCGGGTTTCGCTGAACAGGATGTGGTCGGTCTGGAACACGTTCAGGTACATCAGGCCGAACATGACCAGCGTCGAGGTGGCAATCATTGCGCCGAATTTGACGTAGGGCTGCATAGGCGTGCTCTCCTCTCGCTATGACTGGCGGGGCGGCAAATCGCCAGCCCATTCGGTCATCTCGACAGCCCTCGGTCGGTGCCGTTCACGTTTCTCGGCCACGCCAGCGGCACGCACTGGCCGACTGCGATGGCCTCGCCGCGCTGACCGCAGCGCAATGCGCAGCCGGACCTACTCGCCGTTACGGACCTGCGAGGCGCCGCGGCTCAGCGAGTGGCCAGCTCTTCGCAGCTGGGCTCTATGGTGAATGTGCGCGCGGAGTCGACCGGGCCCAGCTTTTCCAGCGTGCGACGGCCGAGCAGTACGGGGTAGTGCATTTCATCGCGATCCCTGAGCGAGAACTGCTCCTCGAGGAGGCGATCGCCGATGCACACCTTCATCAGCACGACCGGCCGATCTTCCTTGCCGCCGGCGCCACGAACGGTCAGTTCGCGGTGCAGTTTGCGTTCGATACGTGACTTGACCAGCTTGTCCCTTTCGATGTCCTTGAGGTCCAGATCAAAGCGGACCCACTCGTCACCGTCCCGCTCGAAATACTCGATGTCTTCGGCATGCATCGACGAAGTCAGCGCGCCGGTGTCGAGCTTGAACTTCACCGTGACTTCCTCGGGAAGCACCATGCCACGCTCCACCCAGCCGAGTGGTGTGCCGCCGGCGGCGAGGGAAGGGAGGGTATGCAGGGACAGCAGCACAGCGGCGGGTATGGCCAGTAGTCGTGACGATTTCAATGGCAACTCCGGAGATAGTGGCTTCGCTCAATAGAGCGAAATCTGCCGAGGATGTTCAGCTCGCCGTGGTTTCGCCGACGTGCCCAGCCGAGGATTTGCTCCTCTGAGCCGCTTCGCGTTCGCCGATCTGTTCGCTCAGCGCCCGGACGAAGGCATCCACCGCGACCGGCAGGTAACGCGAGCTGCGCACGTACACGCCGAGGTCGCTGAATACCGCGCCGCCATCGTTCAGCGGTACGTGCACGAGCGTGCCGCCGGCCAGCTCGGCTTCGATGCCGATGCGCGTCTGGAAGGCGACCCCGGCACCGCGCTTGGCCATCTGCAGGGCCAGCTCCACGGAGCTGGTTTCCAGCGGCGCCTTGTGCCGCGGGCGAGTGCGCGCCAGCAACGGTGCCAGCAGGTGATGGATGGACAGATCGCTCTTGGCCAGGATCAGCGGGTATTCGGCGCAGGTGGCGAAGCTCACCTCGGCGCGTTCGGCCAGCGGATGCGAGGGGGGAACGATTGCGCCGAGACGGAAGTGGCCCACGCCCAGCTGCTGCAAGTCAGCGGTGCGCGGCAGGGCAAAGGCCAGGCCGATGTCCGCCTGGCCGCTGATGACTGCCTCGGGAATCGCCTGCGAGCCAAGGCTGGTGACGCCCACGGTAACCCGCGGATAGCGTTCGCGCAGCTGCTCCAGCACGCCAGGTAGAAGATCGGTGGTGACGCCGGATACCGTGGCGATTTCCACGTGGCCGGTGCGCAGGCCCTGCAGCGCGTCCAGTTCGGAGCGCACACGCTCGGCGTCCTGCAGCACGACGATGACATGGCGGGCGAAGATCTCGCCGGCGGCGGTCAGCCGCAGTCCGCCGGGCAGGCGTTCGAAAAGGGGCGCGCCGATCTCGTCTTCGAGCTTGAGAATCTGCCGGTTCACCGCCGACGAGGCGACGTTGAGCCGGCGCGACGCCTCACGAATCGACTGGCAGCGCCGCACCATGTCGAAGTAATGGATGGCCGGGGAATGGATGCGCAGCTTGCGGGCCACGGTCGGTCAGCGATCCGCGGGCGGAGGTGGGGTCAGTCCGCAGCCCTTGAGGATGATGGCGATCAGGTTGTCGCTGGCGTGGGCGAAATCGGCGCGGGTCATGCGCTTGCCGTTGATGCGGCGGATCTGATCGGAGAAGTCGGCATAGTGCTGAGTGCTGCTCCAGATCATGAAGATCAGGTGCATCGGGTCCACTGGGTCCATCTTGCCGGCAGCGATCCATGCGTCGAATACGGCGGCACGGCCACGAAACCAGTTGCGGTAGTCCTTGTTGAAATGTTCGGACAGGCATTCACAGCCGCTGATGACTTCCATGGCGAAGATCTTCGAGGCCTCGGGATGGCGCCGCGAGAACTCCATCTTGATGCGGATGTATTCGGCCAGGGCGGTGGCCGGGTCATCGTCGACGGTGAGGTCGTCGAAGGCAGTGTCCCAGAGCTCGAGAATATGCCGCATGACTTCGACGTACAGCCCCAGCTTGCTGTTGAAGTAGTAGTGCACGTTCGCCTTGGGCAACCCGGCACGGGTGGCGATGGCGTTCATGCTGGTGCCCTTGAAGCCATAGCGGGCGAACTCTTCGGCGGCGGCTGCGAGAATCGACTCCTCGTTCTTCTGGCGAATACGACCTGCGGGTTTGCCGTGGGCGGTGTAGAGCGGCTGCGGTGCGTTGTTCTTGTCCATGGTCCCTGTCCGTAAGCGCGCTGGCGGCCGGCCTTCAGTTATGAGCGTTAGCCCAGCATTGGAGGCCGTCATCGGTTTCGGTGGGCTGAAGCCCACCCTACGGTTCAGGCCACGAACCCCAGAGTAAGAGGCGGTGAACCGAGTCAGGCGGATTCTGCACGAGTTTTGTTGCATGAGCAGCCGTTGCGCTTGTCAGGATCAACAGTCGCCCTTGCAGGCAAGCGCCGCCCGGGCATTCGGGCGGCGAGCGCGTCAGAAATGCGCTTTGACGATGGCGCTGAAGGTGTTCTGGTCGGTCGGGCCAACGAAGTTCTCGCTGACGAAGCCTCCGTCTTCGATGCCGTACTTGTTCGACCAGTAGTCGTATTCGATACCGACATAGAGCTTGCCGGGCGTGTAGTCCAGCGCCTTGCCGAGGTCGTACTTGATCTGCGGGTTGAAGTGGAAGTTCTTCTTCAGCTCGGTGTTGCTGTTCTTCTTGTCGTTGACGACCCAGTCGATATAGCCGTCGAAGAGAATGTCCGATTTGCCCACCGGGAAGGTCATGGCCCAGGTCGGAGTAATCTGCCACTGACCGCCCGGCTTGCCGGTGGTGCCGTCGGGCTTACGGTAGTAAGTGTTCAGCGAGAAGCGGTCGAAACCGGGAATGGCGAGATCGACTGCCGGGCCGAGCAGGTAGTTCTGGTTGGGCGTACCGTCGTCCTGGCTTTCTCCGCGCTCGTAGGTTGCCGAGATGAGCACGTCCTTGATCGGACCGAAGGACAGGTCGGTACCCGTGATCTTGCCCAGCGAAAGGCGCGGGCTGAACTCACCGTAGTAGGTGTGACCGTCGCTGCCGGAGATGCCGTTGTACCACTTGTTGTCTACGAACAGGAACACGTCGCCCCACGTCCAGCCGCTGGCGTGTTCGAAGGTGATGGTCTGCTGGATGTCGCCGGCATCCACCTTGTAATCCTTGCCGTACAGGTAGGTCAGGCTGTTGTTCTGCCAGAGCATTGGGCTGGCCATGGCTTGGCTGCTGAGGATGAACCCGGCCGCGAGGGCTGCGGTGGTCAGGCTGCGCTTCATTGAGTGTCTCTCCGTATTGGCATTTGAATGAGCTTGTAAGTTGTCCAAGCGGTCAGGCTTTGGTCACAAAGCAAGCGTCGCGCCAATACCAAAGATCCTATTGAGGTTCTTGATAAGTAATTGATAGGAAAAGATTTATTTTTCGAAGGCGAAACGTTTTGACTGATGGCAGGGTTGCCGGATGGGAGGTGAGCGCGTTGGCGTGACCTGACCGATGCGTCAGCTTGCTTCAGTTTGGGGCGCTGCGATGGCCGATCGCCAGGCTTGCCACCGAAACGGTGCGTCGACTGGTCAAGGCGAAGTGAGGTGGGGTTCGCGGAGGGACGAAACGCGACTGCCGGCAAGGCGCCGGCAGTCGGGTGTAGCGAACGAACTTACTGCTGGGTAACCAGGGCGGTGTTGTTCCAGCCGCTCTGATTGATGTAGGCCGTGTTGCCGTAGCCGGCCTGGCTGGCGATGGCGTCGTTGCCGAAGCCGTTCTGAGTCACCTTGATCAGGTGATCGGCGCCGCTCTGGCTCAGCATCACGTCGTTGAACGAGCCTTCCTGGCGAACGGTGGCCAGGTTGTCGCGGCCGTCCTGTTCGATATCGGCACTGTTGTTCCAGCCATAGCTGACGCCGACGATTTCGTTGTCGCTACCATGCTGCACGGCGTTCAGCTCGTTACCGGTTCCGTCCTGGTGGAAGTGCAGATCGTTGCCGCGGCCCTGCTGCTCCACCGAGGCAACGTTGAAACCGCCTTCCTGGATGGTCTTGGCAGTCTGGTTGCGGCCGTCCTGATACACGTCGGCTTCGTTGCCGATGCCGGACTGCTCGGTAGTGGCGGTGTTGTTGCCACCGAACCAGCCGTTGGTCTGAGTGATGCTCGAGTCGTTGCCGACGCCGTGCTGCACGACGAAGGCGTTCTGCGCATTGCCGCTCTGGTCCACATCGACGCGGTTGTTGCTGCCGTGGGACTCGACGTATGCCTCGTGCTGCAGGCCGGTCTGCGAAACCATGGCGTCGTTGCGCCAGCCGCTCTGCTCGACTTCGGCAATGGAGCCGCTGCTGAGGATCTGGGTGACATGCGCATCGTTGTCGACGCCTTGCTGGGTGATGGTTGCGCGGTCGTTGTTGCTGAGGAACTGGGTGATGCTGGCGCTATTCAGGTCGCCGTTCTGGTTAACCACCGCCTGGCTGCCATAGGTGGCGGTCTGGGAGATCAGGCCGTAGTTGTCCTTGCCGTCCTGGTTGGTGGTGGCGTTGGTCATGGTCGCGCCGGACTGGAACGTCTCGGCAACGTTGTTGACGCCTTTCTGGTTCTGCGTGGCGCCAGTCTTGTAGGTGCCGGTCTGCTCTACCAGTGCATCGTTGCCCCAGCCGCTCTGGGTCTGGGTCGAGCCGGTCATCAACGTGCCGCTCTGGCGGGATTCGGCATTGTTGAAGTTGCCGGTCTGGGTCTGGGTGGCGGTAGTGGCTTCCGAGCTGATCTGCTCGACCATTGCGTCGTTGCTGAAGCCGCTCTGGTTTTGTGTGGCGAAGTTGCCCGAACCGCCGCTTTGCAGCACTTCTGCGTTGTTGTTGATGCCGTGCTGGTTCTGCTCCGAGGTGTTCTCGGCGGCAAAAGCCTGGGCAGTGGCGACGGTCAGAATGGCTGCTACAAGAGGTTTGAACTTAAACATTTTTGTCACTCCATGGATGTTTTAAGTACAGCGGTATTTCCTTGGGATTAGCGGTACTGGCGAACCACTACCGTCAGACCTTGGCCGCTCTGGCTGACATTGCTGCTATGCCCGCTGCCGGTCTGTTCGATAAGGGCTCGATTGCTCGAACCCTGCTGTGCGATGGCGGCGCGGTTGTCCGAGCCGGTCTGTTCGATGTGGGCGTCGTTGTCGAAGCCGTTCTGGCTGATCAGCGCCGCGTTGCGCTGGCCGATCTGCTCGATGCTGGCGCCGTTGGCGTAACCGCTCTGGATGATGTAGGCCTCCAGCTCGGAGCCCGCCTGGGCGATGCGGCCGGTCATGCTGTCGCCGTTTTGCTGGATCAGCGCCGTGGAGCCCTGGCCGCCGGCGGCGGCGTGTGCGGCCGGATCGGCCGAGACAAAGGCCAATTCGTTGGGGGCGAGATCGAGTGAGGCGGGCATGTCGGCGTGGCTGGCGGTCGCCAGTAGCAGAACTGCGGGTAGCAGCAGGTCATGCGCAATCCGTTGCGAGCGTGTCATGGCGTCCTGTCCTGATGGGCTCTGATGTCGACATACTTGCCCTTAATCGGGGCGGCGAACATCCATCCAATGATTGAAAATGTTGCGATCCGGTGCGTAACGGGCGGCGATTGGCGAGTTACCCAGCTGCGGCCGGCGCACTCCCCGGTAATTGATGGCGCACGGCCGTGCGGACGGCACCGCCATGAGGCGTGCCGTCAGCCGGGATGGGAGTGGGGGAAGGCGGAAGCGTCGTCGGCGTTGCGCCGACTACTTGGATCTCAGTCCAGTTTGCTCAGGTACTTGCTCAGCGCCGGATGCTCGCCACCGCTGCCTTCGGCGGTCTGCCAGAGGCGCCGGTCGACGCCCTGGGCGATCAGGTGCGCCACGGCAGCCTCGATCGCCGAGAGTACGCAGAGCTGCGCCGGCTCGTTGGTGGTGTAACCCGCCTCCGCTTCGAGCAGTTCCTTGAACTCGATGAACTTGTAGACGTTGGCGCTACGGCCGACGGAGAAGATCGTCTTGGTGGTCATCACGTTCGACAGCACCCTGCCGCTGCGCACGTCGATGGCCCGCAGGTTCACCGTGACCTGATCGACGCGGTATTCCTGCGACAGTCCGATGCCCAGATAGCGCGCACCCTGGCCGCCACTGCGCACGTTGGTTTCGTAGGCGACGATGGCACCTTCCATGATGATGTTGGCCGCCAGCAGCGACGGCAGCTCGGACTGGATATTGGGTGCGACATCCGGCTTGGCCTGCGAGGCGCGGATGATCTTGCGCTCGGTCAGCACGTTCTGCAGGCCTTCACGCTCGAGCACCACGAACCAGCCACTGGCCTGCATGGCATCGACCAGCATGCTGGCCGCGCCCTGGGTCACCGCGGTGGAGAAGGAACTGGCCGGAGTGGGCTTGTACTGGCCGGTCTGGTCGCGAAAGCCGTACACCGCAGCCACCAGCGGACCTTTCGGGCGCGGTAGAGCCAGCAGATCCTGGTAGGTCGAGGTGCGTGGGGTCAGGGTTGGCGGATGCTGGTCGGCAGACATGGGCTCGCGAACGGCGCAACCCTGCAGTACAGCCATCATCCCTATGGCTACGAATAGGCTTCTCATGGCCTTTGTTTCTCCTTGGGGGTCAGTTTTGACCGACTATGATTTCGGACATTTCGCCGGTGAGTCGGTCGGTGATTTCCACGATCAGCATGCCGGCGTCGCCGTTGTAGACGCGCACGATGAAATCGTCGGTGGTCACGGTGCCGGTCTTGCCATCGGTCACGCCGCTGAGCAGATCGCCCAGCAGGCGCGACTCCAGCTGGCTGGTGAAACGGTCCAGGGCGGACTGGTTTTCCAGCAGCGAGGAGCGATCGATGGCATCCGGGTCCTTCTTGCTGTTCTGCGCCTGCGCGTTGCCGAGCAGCCAGGCACCGTTGAGCGGGCTACCGCCGAAGGATGGGTTGACGGGGGTGTACACCAGCTCGGTGGCGCTGGCGCCAGTGCTAAGCAGCAGGCTGGCGAGCAGCGTGCCGAGCGCCTTGTGAATGTGCTGTTTCATAGTTCGTCCTTGGCCATGTCAATGTTGTCTTCGAACAACGCTTCGATCTTGCGCCGGTTGATTTCTTGCACCACGTAATCGGCAGCCTCGTAGGCCGGTTCCTTCATGTCCGCCACGTTGGGCTGCAGGAAGCGGCGATACAGGGTCTGGTTCTCGTGCTCCACCCAGACCAGAACGCCCCAGCGCGCCGAGGGCCTTTCCTTGATGGCAAGGTTGAAGTCCAGGGCGCTGATGTCGTTCAGGCGCTCGCAGAAGCGCAGGTAGAACTCGTGACCGGAGCGGGAAACCGTGTTGTTGGTGATGAACCCTTGCAGCTCGGCTTCGTCGGCCTGAGCGGTCAGGCTCAACAGCAGCAGAAGCAGCGCGGCGGTGCGTTTCACGACACCACCTCACCAACGTGGGCCAGCACCAGCGAGGCACCCTGGGCGCGATTGCTGGCGCCGAGCTTGCGCAGCGCGTTGTGCACATGGCTCTTGATGGTGTGGATGCTCAGGTGCAGCCTCTCGCCGATCGCCGCATTGGACAGACCCTGGCCGGCGAGGGCGAGGATCTGCTTTTCGCGCAGGGTCAACTCGTCGATGACCTGATGTGCGTTGCTGAGCTGCCGGTAGCGACAGAGCAGCGTTTCCATCAGCTCTCTCGGTAGCCAGTCGCCCCCGGCGAGCATGGTCTGGATACCGCGGACGAACATGGCGCGCGGCGTTGCGCGGTAGAAGACCCCGCGAATCCATGGATGCGTTTCGACCAGTCTGCGTGCCTGATCGGGTTGGGCGTTGATCAGCGCGACTGGCGTGTCGCCGAACTGGCGGAGCAGGTGCACGCAATCGTTGCGGTCGTAGCTGGCGACATCCAGCAACACCAGTGCGGAGTCCACATGCTCCGGCCGCGGTGTGACCATATGGACCAGTGTGCAGCTGGGGCAGTCGTACAGGTGCTGGCGCAGCGTGCTATCGAGCAGCTTGCTGGCGGAGAGAAGTGTTATGCGGAATTGGGCGGGCTGGAAAGCCGGCGCGACATCGTCTTTCATTCGCATGTCCTTTGCTGAATGTTGATGGGCAGTCCTTGATTGCGTGACGCGCAGAGAGCGGTCCCGTCTGGCAATAGAAAGTAGTTCAGCTTTGCGACAAAAAAAAGTCAAAAATTAAAATTAGTGTCAGCATCTCGACGAAAAGGTGATTGAAGAGAATCTTCTGGCTCAGGGGAGGGCTTCTCTCCTAGAGTCCGATCTGTTGAGTGACGGCTATGGTTCGGGCGTGTGTAGATGGAGATGGAGCGATGATTGATCCCGTGTTTTGGCTGGTGTTCTTCTCGGCCGCGCTGGCGCTGAACCTGTCGCCCGGGCCGGATCTGCTCTACGTGATTTCACGCACCCTGAGTGGCGGCCGCCGTACCGGTATGATTTCCGCCTGTGGCGTATGCAGCGGTGCGCTGGTGCACGTGGCGTTCGCCGCGCTGGGCATCTCGGCCATCCTCGCTACTTCGGCGCTGGCGTTTACGGTGGTCAAGTACGTCGGTGCCGTCTATCTGCTGTATCTCGGCTATCAGGCTCTGCGCTCGGCCGGCGGCGGAACCGTGCTGGCCCTCAAGGCAGCACCGCAAGCGTCCGCCTGGAAAGCCTATCGCCAGGGCGTGCTGGTCGATCTGCTGAACCCCAAGGCGGCGATTTTCTTCATGGCTTTCCTGCCTCAGTTCGTCCGCCCCGAGCATGGCTCCGTACCGCTGCAGCTGCTGGTTCTCGGCGTGTTGGTGGTTGTGGTGGCGATCATCATCGAGTGCGCTGTGGTGCTGCTGGCGGCCCGCGCCACCCAGGCGTTGCGCGACAATCCGGCCATAAGCCAGTGGCTGGACCGGGCGCTGGGCTCGATGCTCATCGCCCTGGGTATTCGCCTGGGCTTGAGCGAACGCCTCTGAAAGGGAATTGATCGCCACGGTGTGGCTCTCATGAAAGAAGGGCAGCCCTCCGGCAGCCCATGATGGGAGCTGTGTATGTCTCAGCAGAGCAAGAACACCTCGGCCAGCCTGATCCCCTGCCTGCGCTATCGCGACCTGGCCAGCGCCATCGACTGGCTTTGTCGTGCTTTCGGCTTCGAATGCCAACGCCAGTACCGCGACGAACAGGTCGGCATCACTCATGCACAACTGGCTTTCGGCAACGGCATGCTGATGGTCGGGCCGGTAGTGGATTCCGAGTACGGCCAGCAGCTGCGCCAGCCCGATGAGATTGGCGGCGCATCCACCCAGGGCATCTACGTGATCGTCAACAGCGCCGATGCGCTCTACGCTCAGGCCAAGGCGACCGGGGCGCAGATCGTCGTCGAGCTCAAGGACGAGGATTACGGCGGTCGCGGCTTCACCTGCCGCGATATCGAAGGGCATCTGTGGAGCTTCGGCACCTACGACCCCTGGGCGGACGAAGCGGCGGGAAGCGTCGCCCAGGCTTGAGTACGTTCCTGCGCGCGGGGCATCGCGCCGACCATCGGGGGGAATGTTCGGCGCAGCGTCGCTGTCAGCTTAACTACGACAGCAGACTGCGGAGGAACGACGATGGCCTACGGAAAACTCTACGGCGCCCTGGTGGTGCTGACCGGTGCGTCCAGCGGCATCGGTCGCGCCGCTGCCCAGGCTTTCGCCCGCCAGGGCGCGCGGCTGGTGCTTGCCGCGCGCGACGCCGAAGCGCTGACGGAAACCGCCGATGAATGCCGCGCGCTCGGTGGCGAAGTCCTGGTGGTGCCCACTGACGTCACCCACAGCGACGAGGTCGAAGCACTGGCCAGCGCTGCGGCGGAGTTCGGCCAGGGGCGCATCGATGTGTGGATCAACAATGCCGGCATCGGCGCGGTCGGCGCGTTCGACGAGACGCCACTGGATGCCCATGAACAGGTGGTGCAGACCGATCTGCTCGGCTATCTGCGTGGCGCCCATGTGGTGCTGCCGTACTTCAAGCAGCAAAAGAGCGGTGTGCTGATCAATACGCTGTCGGTCGGCAGCTGGGTAGCGCAACCGTTCGCGGCGGCCTATTCGGCCAGCAAGTTCGGCCTGCGCGGCCTGTCCCAGGCGCTGCGCGGCGAACTGGGAGCCTGGCCGGGGATTCACATCTGCGATGTGTATCCCGGCATTGTCGATACCCCCGGCTTTCGCGATGGCGGCAACTACGCCGGGCGCTCGTTGCAGCCGCCGCCACCGCTGCTCGATCCGCGTCAGGTGGCCGATGCCATGGTCAGTCTGGCCCTGCATCCGCGCCACACCACGTCGGTCGGCGCGACCGCCACATTGCTGCGCCTGGCGCATTTCCTCACCCCGGGCTTCGATCGACTCAATGGGCTGCTGACCGGCTTCGCGCTTGGCCGCGCGCAGCGAGTGGCGCCCTCGTCAGGCAATCTCTTTCATCCGCCGCTGGGCCAGCGGCGCATCGATGGCGGCTGGCGCTCGTCGCCGGATGATGACAAGCGCTGGCTGCTGATCGGCGGCGTGGCAGCCGGGTTGATCGGTCTTGGCGTATGCCTGGCGCGGCGGCGCTGACCCGCTGTCAGCGCACCTTCGGCGCGGCACTGACGCCTTCGAGCGTGGCGAAGGAGGTGTCCTTGGCGGTCAGCAGGAAGTCGCGCATGAAGGGTGAATCAAGCATGTCGGCGCGGATGCCCGCATAAAGCGTGGCGAACAGCCCCTTGTCGCCCAGCCGTTTGGCGGTGACGTAGCCGCGTGAACTGTATTCGTGCAGTGCCCAGTTCGGCAGTGAACAGACGCCGCGCCCCGACGCCACCAGCTGCATCATCATCACCGTGAGTTCCGAGGTGCGTACCTGTGCCGGCTCGATGTCGACCGGTTCGAGGAAGCGGGTGAAGATATCCAGACGGTCGCGTTCGATGGGGTAGGTGATCAGTGTCTCGCTGGCCAGGTCTTCCGGGCGGATGTACGGCCGCGCGGCCAGTGCATGCTGGTTCGCCACCGCCAGCAGGGCCTCGTAGGTGAACAGCGGCACGTAGGTGATGCCGGGCAGTTCCAGCGGGTCGGAGGTCACCACCAGATCCAGATCGCCGCGCGCCAGGGCCGGCAGCGGGGCGAAGGAGAAGCCCGAGGCCAGATCCAGTTCGACCTCGGGCCAGGCATCGCGGAACTGGTCGATGGTCGGCATCAGCCACTGGAAGCAGCTGTGACATTCGATGGCCATGTGCAGCCGCCCGGCGGTGCCGCCGGCCAGACGGGCGAGGTCACGCTCGGCACCGCGCAGTTGCGGCAGCATCAGATCCGCCAGTTGCAGCAGACGCAGGCCGGCACTGGTGAACCGCACCGGACGGGTCTTGCGCACAAACAGTTGCAGGCCGAGTCGCTCTTCGAGTTCCTTGAACTGATGGGACAGCGCCGATTGCGTCAGATGCAGGCGCTCGGCGGCTTCGACGAGACTGTCGGTTTCCCGAAGTGCATGAAGCGTCTTCAGGTGACGGATTTCCAGCATGCCGAACTACCTTGCGAAGCGGGATCAGCACGGCCTCGAACAGCAGGCCTGATGTTCCCTGAATGAATAAGATGATGAGCAACGCTCATCCGCCGCAAGTGTGTCCCAGCATCTGGATGCTGTCGAGTGGCCGCTACGCAATCGGCCGGGCCATTCAGAACCAGAGCCGCGAAACCATGTAGGCCAGACCAAAGAAGAACAGCAGCGCGGCAAGGATCATCGCGCCGTCGCGGGCCATCATGCCCAGCCCCAGCACGCTCAACGCCGCGCCGGCAGTGGAGTTGCCGAACGGGATCAGCTCCAGCGGCGGCATGGTGGCGGCGATTGCCAGGCACAGCACCGCATTCAGCCGATTCGCCAAGCCGTTGGTAAGGAAGGTCAGCCGCCGCTTGAGCAGGCGGTCGACGACGCCGGCAATGCGATGCAGAAAGGCCATGGCCTTGTCGTACTTGCTGCGCGAGGCGCTACGCCGCAGCAGCCATTTGGGTAGCCAGAAATGCTTCCGGCCGATCAGCAGCTGAATCGCGATCAGCGAAACCATCACCGCGAACACACTGGGCAATCCAGGAATTCCCGACAGCGGCGAAAGCACCAGCAGGCCAGGCACCAGCAACAGGGCACCGAAGCTGCGCTCATCGGTGGCTTGCAGCATGCACTCGATGGTTACCGGCTGGTCGGGTTCGCCGGCCTGTTCGAGACGCTGCAGCAAACTTTCGAGATTCTGCGGTGGCTGATCCGGATTCATGAATGCGCCTGGTAGGGGAGGTCTTCTTTTAGAGGCCCGAGGCCCCGAAATGCTCCTGCATGAATATTTCTATATTTCAAATGTAATTACGTGAGTTTGTTTCACGCAGGCATGGCGCGGACAATCAGCGCATTCATGCAGAACGACATTTGGAGTGAGAAATGGCTGTAGCGCACAACCTCGGTTTTCCACGTATCGGTGCGGACCGCGAGCTGAAGAAAGCCCTGGAGGCATATTGGAAGGGCGAGCTGGACGAGCAGGGGCTGCGCCAGGTTGGTCGCCAGCTGCGTGCACAACACTGGCAGGCCCAGGCCGATGCCGGCATCCAGTTGCTGCCGGTAGGCGACTTCGCCTGGTACGACCAGGTTCTTACGCACTCGCTGATGTTCGGCGTGGTGCCGCAGCGCTTCCGCCCGGCCGACGGCCAACCGACGCTGGACACGCTGTTCGCCATGGCCCGTGGCGTGACCAACAGCTGCTGCGGTGGCGGCCAGGCTCAGGAGATGACCAAGTGGTTCGATACCAACTATCACTATCTGGTGCCGGAGTTCAGCGCCGATCAGGAGTTCCAGCTGTCCTGGTCGCAACTGTTCGAAGAGGTCGAGGAGGCGCAAGCGCGGGGTCACACGATCAAGCCGGTGCTGGTCGGACCGCTGACCTATCTCTGGTTGGGCAAGCTCAAGGGTGAAGATGCCGAAGGCTTCGACAAGCTTGAGCTGCTCGAACGACTCTTGCCGGTCTACGGCGAGGTGCTCGACCGGCTGGCGGCGCAGGGCATCGAGTGGGTGCAGATCGACGAGCCGATCCTCGCTCTCGACCTGCCGCAGGACTGGAAGAACGCCTTCGAGCGCGCCTACAACCTGTTGCAGCGCGCCCCGCTGAAGAAGCTGGTCGCCACCTATTTTGGCGGACTGGAAGACAACCTCAGCCTGGCCGCCGCGCTGCCGGTGGATGGCCTGCATATCGATCTGGTGCGTGCGCCGGAGCAGTACCCGCTGATTCTCGACTGGTTGCCGACCTACAAGGTGCTGTCGCTGGGGTTGGTCAATGGTCGCAACGTCTGGCGCTGCGACCTGGAGAAGACCCTGGAGGTGGCGCGGCATGCCGCCGAGCGGCTGGGTGATCGCCTCTGGCTGGCGCCGTCCTGCTCCTTGCTGCACAGCCCGGTGGACCTTGAGCGCGAGGACCGGCTCGATCATGAACTGAAAGGCTGGCTGGCCTTCGCCGTGCAGAAATGCGCCGAAGTGGCGACGCTGGCCCGTGCCATCAACGAGCCGACAAACGAGGATGTGGTGGTCGAACTGGCACGCAGCCGTGCCGTGCAGGCGGCACGTCAGCACTCGCCACGCATCCACAAACCGCAGGTTCAGGCGCGCCTGAATGCCATCCAGCCGCAGGACAGCCAGCGTACCTCGGTATTCGCTGCGCGAATCGAACAGCAGCGTGCGCGGCTCGACCTGCCGGCGTTCCCGACCACGACCATCGGCTCGTTCCCGCAGACACCGGCCATCCGTCTGGCGCGGCAGGCCTACAAGCAGGGCCGGTTGTCGCTCGGCGATTACACCGAGGCGATGCAGGCCGAGATCCGCCATGCGGTGGCGGTGCAGGAGCAGATCGGCCTGGACGTGCTGGTACACGGCGAAGCGGAGCGCAACGACATGGTCGAGTACTTCGCCGAGCAGCTCGATGGCTATGCGTTCACCCGTTTCGGCTGGGTGCAGAGCTATGGATCGCGTTGCGTGAAGCCGGCGGTGATCTACGGCGACCTCAGCCGCCCGCAGCCGATGACCGTCGACTGGATTCGCTATGCACAGCAGCAGACCGACCGGGTGATGAAGGGCATGCTCACCGGGCCGGTGACCATGCTGATGTGGTCGTTCGCTCGTGAGGACGTGTCGCGTGAGGTCCAGGCGCGGCAGCTGGCGCTGGCGATCCGCGACGAGGTCTGCGATCTGGAAGCCGCCGGCATCCGCATCATCCAGATCGATGAGGCGGCTTTCCGCGAGGGCTTGCCGCTGCGCCGTGCCCAGTGGCAGCACTATCTGGACTGGGCGGTCGAGGCGTTCCGTCTGTGTGCCAGCGGCGTACGCGACGAGACGCAGATCCACACCCACATGTGCTACAGCGAGTTCAACGACGTCATCGAGTCCATCGCGGCGATGGATGCCGATGTCATCACCATCGAGACCTCGCGTTCGCAGATGGAGCTGCTCGAAGCCTTCCGCGCCTTCGACTATCCCAACGATATCGGCCCGGGGGTCTACGACATCCACTCGCCACGCGTGCCGGATACGGCCGAAATGGTGCAGCTGCTGGAGAAGGCCGCCGAGTGCATCCCTGCCGAGCGGCTCTGGGTGAACCCGGATTGCGGGCTGAAGACCCGCGCCTGGCCGGAGACCGAAGCGGCGCTGGTGAACATGGTGGCGGCTGCCCGTCAGCTGCGTGCCTCGCGCAACGCCAAGGTAGCCTGACTTCGGCGCTGGCGCGGCGCTCCAATGCGGAGGGCTGCGCCGTGACCCATCAGCCTTGGGTGACGTGGTCGAAGTGGGCCAGGCGCTCGGCTGTCCGGCTGCCCAGATAGCGCTGTAGCAGCGCCACCTCCGCGGGCTGCATGAATAGGCCGAGCTTGGTGCGGCGCCAGAGGATGTCTTCTGCCGTCTGCGCCCATTCCTCGACCATCAGGTAGTCCACTTCGCGCGCATGCAGGCCGGCGCCGAAGCATTCGCCAAGGTCCTGCAGCGCATCGGTACCCTTGAGCAGCAGCCAGCTGCGGCTGCCGTAGGTGCGTGCCCAGCGCCGGGCGATCGGACCGGGCAACCATGGATAGCTGGCGCAGAGCGCGTGGGCCAGTGCTGAGGGTTCCTCCAGATGCTCACCGCCAGGCAGGGCGGCGTCATGCGTCCAGGGCTGTTTCATTTCGGGAAACAGCGGCGCCAGCTGTGCCAGTGCCGCTTCGGCGAGCTTGCGATAGGTGGTCAGCTTGCCGCCGAACACCGAGAGCAGCGGCCCATCGCTGGCGCTATCGCTGAGTGTGAGCGTGTAGTCGCGGGTGATCGCCGAGGGTTGGTCGGACTCGTCATCGCAAAGCGGCCTGACGCCTGCATAGCTGTAGCGGATGTCGGTGCGGCTCAGCTGATGCTTGAAGTGCGTGTTGACGATGGCCAGCAGGTAATCGATCTCCTCGTCGGTGATCCGTACCTGTGTCGGATCGCCGTGGTACTCGTGGTCGGTGGTGCCGATCAGGTTGAACTCGCCGAGGTACGGCGTGATGAACACGATGCGCCGATCCTCGTTCTGCAGGATGTAGGCGTGGTCACCCTCATAGAGTTTCGGCACGACGATATGGCTGCCCTGGATCAGGCGCATGCCGTGAGGCGAAGTCTGCCGGAGCTGCTCTTCGATGAACGAGGCTACCCACGGTCCGGTGGCGTTGACCAGCGCGCGGGCGCGGATCGAAAACCGGCTGCCGTCCTGACGCTCCAGATGCAGATGCCAGAGCCCCTTGCTGCTGCGCGCGCTGACGCAGCGAGTGCGGGTGTGGATATGCGCGCCCAGCTCGCGTGCGGCCATGGCATTGAGTACCACCAGCCGCGCATCGTCGACCCAGCAATCGGAATATTCGAAGCCGTGGGTGATCTCGTCCTTGAGCGGGCTGTCGGCACCGAAACGCAGGCTGCGCGAACCGCCGAGCTTCTCGCGCTTGCCGAGGTGATCGTAGAGAAACAGCCCGGTGCGGATCATCCATGACGGGCGTAGATGCGGACGGTAGGGCAGCACGAAGCGTAGCGGGGTGATGATGTGCGGCGCCTTGGCCAGCAGCACTTCGCGCTCGGCCAGCGCCTCGCGGACCAGGCGCAGCTCGTAATGTTCGAGATAGCGCAGGCCCCCGTGCACCAGCTTGCTGCTGGCGGAGGAGGTGTGTTCGCCCAGGTCGCCCTGTTCGCAGAGGAACACCGACAGGCCGCGCCCGGCGGCATCCGCGGCAATCCCCGCGCCATTGATGCCGCCGCCCACCACGGCCAGGTCGTAGACTTCCGCGAGCGGTGCAAGAAGAGGATGATTCATGGGCGCTTATAACTACCGATTCTTTGTCGCCGTACGTTACCGCCATTCATCAATCATTAGCACTACAAAGCCATGACACCTGCCATCGACCTGTTGAAAAAAGCCCGAGCCGAGCACGCCGTACACAGTTACGAACACGATCCCAAGTCTGCGTCCTATGGACTGGAGGCGGCGGAAAAGCTCGGGCTTGATCCGGCGCGGGTATTCAAGACGCTGCTCGCCTGTAGCGAGAAGAACGAGCTACTGGTCGCCGTGGTGCCCGTCGCCGGCACCCTCGATCTCAAGGCGCTGGCCCAGGCGGCCGGCGTGAAGAAGGTGGAGATGGCCGATCCGATGGCGGCCCAGCGGGCCACCGGTTATCTGGTCGGTGGTATCAGTCCGCTGGGGCAGAAGAAGCGTCTGCGTACCTTTATCGACAGTTCTGCGCAGGCGCAGGCGAGCATCTACGTGAGCGCTGGTCGTCGCGGGTTGGAAGTCGAGCTGGCCCCCGCCGTGCTGGCTGAGCACAGCAAGGCTGTTTTTGCGTCGATCGGGCGCGGCTGATAGCTGATAGCTGCGAGGGGCCCGGTCAAGCGAGGTGAAAATTTGCACTGCGCCGAAACATCGGTGCGTCAGCTGGAGACCAGGCTTCGCAACAACGCCTGGGCGTCCTGAGCACCCATCATGGCTGCGGCGACCAGTGCTGTGGCGCCGTTGGCGTCGACGGCTTGCGGGTTGGCGCCCCGGGCGATCAGGTGTTCGATGATTTCGGTACGGTTGAACATGGCTGCCATCATCAGAGCGGTTTTGCCGTCCTCGCAGGGGCTCTCGACATCGGCGCCGTGCGCCAGCAGCAACTCGATCATGTTCAGGTCGCCCTTGAAGGCTGCGCCCGCCAGCGGCGTATGACCGCGAATATTGCGCAGCTGCGGATCGGCGCCATGCTCGAGCAGCACACGACTGGCGTCGAGGTGGCCGTGGTAGCTGGCGAGCATCAGCAGGCTGTCGCCGGCGTGATTGCGAAGATCGGCTGGCATACCCTGCCTGAGCAGTTCACCAAGGCGCGAGCTGTCGCCGTTGCGAGCGCTGTCGAACACCTGCTCGGCGAAGGCGAGGGTGGCGTCATCCAGTTCTGGCATTTGTCTGGGCGTTTGCATCGCGGTTCTCCATGGCTGTCAGCAGTTCGCCTGCCGTGTCGAAAGCCATTGTGTTGATCGGGCTGGCGATGCGCCAACCAAGGCTTTCTATCCTGCGGATAGGCGCTCTGTATGTGCGCCCAGTCCCAAGCGATGGCCAGCCCGAAGGAATATCGGAACGCCATCGGATCAGGCTCGCGTGCCAGAAGCGGGTGCGGTTGTGGCAGTATTCGACGGCCCGACACTCCGATGCCCGAAGCGATGAAGCCTGAAGATCTCGAACGCCTGGTGACCCAGACGATGCCCTACGGTAAGTACAAGGGCCGGTTGATAGCCGACCTGCCGGGTAATTACCTCAACTGGTTCGCCCGCGTCGGCTTCCCGCCTGGCAGCCTCGGCCAGCTGCTGGAGCTGATGCACGAGATCGACCACAACGGGCTTTCAGCCCTGTTGGAACCCTTGCGCCGCCGCAACGCCTCGCGCGGCTGATCGCCGGCGAAGTGCCTACCGTCACGGTTGCTCGGTTTGCTCGCGCAACACCTCCAGGGCCGGCGAGGCATAGATGCCTACTTCCACCGCCAGCTCCATCAGTCTTGGCACATCGCAGGTGTAGACCAGCACCGCCTGCAGCTCATCGTCCAGCGGCTCGCTGAAGTCCACCAGCACGTAGCCACCTTTCTCCGGATACAGGCTGCTCAGCTGCACCTGAATGCGGTTCAGGGCTGTCAGCGGCTCGGTCTTGGCGAGCTGCTTGGGCTTGAGGACGAAGGTCACGCTGTCGCCGAAGGAGGCGACGATCTGCGTGAACAGCTCCTGATAATCATCAGCCTGGAACAAGACCGTCTCCGGCAGGCTGCCGACCACCACCCATTCGCCGAGAGGAATGGGAAAGCTGTCGTCGTAATTGATGTCCGGGTTGGCCTGTAGAAATGCCTGCGGATCGGCGTACGCCTCCGCGGCTTCTGCCGCGACGCGGCCAACTTCGTCGTCGGTCATGCAGCCGGAGCTGATAAGGCTGATCAGTGCGGCAAGTTGGTCTTTCATGGGTGTTCCTGCGCGAGTGAGCACGCAAGGATAACCAAGGTCGTTGTCTCGTGTGCACCGCTGGTTGCGCAGCGGGCCGCTGTGTCTGGTATATGCAAAGCAGTTCTAAGCTTATTCTGTTTCTGGAGGGCCGCCGTGGCGATGTGGTAGCGTCGCTTCTGCGACAAGCTGCCGCACACCATCGATAGACCCGAGCGTCGGCGAAGACCACGCCAGTGGCGGCAAGCATAACTACAACCGCTGATGAGGCCCTTTCATGAAACTCACTCACTGGCCCCTGGCCGGTGTGGCTGCGTTGTTACTGACGATGCAGGCACAGGCTGCCGATGGGCAAAAGATCTACGCGCAGGGCGGCGCCAACCCTGCGGCGATGGCGTGTGGCACGTGCCACGGTGCCGATGCGATGGGGATGGCGGCGGCCGGCTTTCCACGCCTCGCCGGGATATCCGCCGGATATACGCGCAAGCAGCTCGAGGACTTCCGCTCCGGTGCCAGAAGCAATCCGGTCATGCAGCCGATTGCTGCGGCCTTGAGCGACGAAGAGATGGATGCCGTGGCGGCCATGCTCGAAGCCAGGCCTGCGCCGGTTTTCGCCAGCATCGGTCGGGCGGAAAAGGCGGAAGGTGTGGGGCCGCGCCTTGCCCTTCGTGGTGCCTGGGAACGCAACATTCCCGAGTGCGTAGCCTGCCATGGTCCCGCTGGCATTGGGGTCGGTGAGAGCTTCCCGCCGCTGGCTGGGCAGTCGACGCAATACCTCAGCGCGCAGCTCAATGCCTGGCGTCAGGGTACGCGCAAGAACGATCCGAACGATCTGATGGGTCATATCGCCCGCGCGATGACCGACGACGAAGTGCAGGCCGTCGCCGAGTACTTCGCCAAGCTTGAGCAGAAGGAGGTCAGCCAATGAGAACCTACTGGTTGACGCTGCTGGCCATGGCGGTCAGCGGTGCGCCGCTGGCGGCCGAGATCAAGATGGACGATCAGTCCCAGCTGACACAGAAAGCCGCCAAGGGCGCAGGTGAGAACTTCTTCCAGCCACCGCAGGAAAAGGACCTGCCGGCCAACGCCTATGGCGAACTGGTGCAGCAGGGCCGGGCGATCTTCGTCGACACGCAGAAGTACGCCGCCGAGTATGTCGGCAACGGCATGAACTGCACCAACTGCCACATCGATCAGGGGCGCAAGGCCAACTCCGCGCCGCTGTGGGGTGCGTATCCGATGTATCCGGCTTACCGGAAGAAGAACAACAAGGTCAACAGCTACGCCGAGCGCGTACAGGGCTGCTTCCAGTTCAGCATGAACGGCAAGCCGCCTGCAGCTGATAGCCATGTGATCAATGCGTTGACGGCCTATTCCTACTGGCTTTCCACTGGTGCTCCGACAGGCCAGGAGCTGCCGGGGCGGGCCTATCCCGAAGTCCCACAGCCCAAAGGTGGTTTCGATATCGCCAAGGGCAAGCAGATCTATGCCGAGCAGTGCGCGGTCTGTCACGGCGACAACGGCCAGGGCCAGCAGGCGGGTGGCGCGTATGTGTTCCCACCGTTATGGGGCAAGGACTCGTTCAACTGGGGTGCAGGCATGCACCGGATCAACACCGCCGCGGCCTTCATCAAGGAGAGCATGCCGCTGGGCAAGGGTGGTTCGCTCAGCGACGAGGACGCCTGGCACGTGGCCGCATACATGAACAGCCATGAGCGGCCGCAGGACCCGCGTCTGGTCGAAGGCTCGGTAGAAAAGACGCGGCTTCGCTACCACGCCAACGACGGAGTGAATCTCTATGGACAGGAGGTGGATGGCGTCGTACTTGGACAGGGCATCAAATAGAGACTTAAGTACATCATTGCGGACAGAAGAGGGCGCCATTCGGCGCTCTCTTCATTTTCGGACTGAGCGGTCACATTCAGATGTGCCAAAAGGCTTAATTACCTGTCCGTTATAAGCGCAATGTTACGGATTCTTTCAGATTTTCATGCACAATAGCCGCCATAAGAGGCGCTGGAATGATCGTGACTGGCCGAGTCCTGTTGCTGCCGTCCCAACGTCAGAAACGATCAAGCCATTCGAGAGGAACGACCGTGTATAACGTCGTCATCAGCGGTACCGGCCTTTATACCCCTGCCAACAGCATTTCCAACGATGAACTAGTGGAGTCCTTCAACACCTACGTTCATCGCTTCAACAGCGAGAATGCCGCTGCCATCGAGGCCGGCGAGATCCAGCCGCTGCCCGAGTCCAGCTCCGCCTTCATCGAAAAGGCTTCCGGCATCAAGAGCCGCTACGTTACCGACAAGGCCGGCATCCTCGATCCCGAGCGCATGGTTCCGCGCATTCCCGAGCGCAGCAATGACGAGTGGTCGATTCTCTGCGAGATGTCGGTCAAGGCAGCCGAAGAAGCGCTGGCCCGCGCCGGCAAGACCGCTGCGGACATCGACGGCGTGATCGTCGCCTGCTCCAACCTGCAGCGCGCCTATCCGGCAGTCGCCATCGAAGTGCAGGCGGCACTGGGGATCAAGGGTTTCGGCTTCGACATGAACGTGGCGTGCTCGTCGGCCACGTTCGGCATCCAGAACGCGGTCAACAGTATCAAGTTGGGCCAGGCGCGCGCGATCCTGATGGTCAACCCCGAGATCTGTACCGGGCATATGAACTTCCGCGACCGCGACAGCCATTTCATCTTCGGCGACGCCTGCACCGCGGTAATCATCGAGCGCGAAGATCTGGCGACCTCGGCGCAGCAGTGGGACGTCATCAGCACCAAGCTGGTGACCGAGTTTTCCAACAACATCCGCAACAACTTCGGTTTTCTCAACCGTGCTGCCGAAGAGCACATGAACGATCCGGACAAGCTGTTCATCCAGGAAGGTCGCAAGGTGTTCAAGGAAGTCTGTCCGATGGTGGCGGAGCTGATCGGTGAGCACCTGGCGGAGAACGACATCGCTGTGGAATCGGTGAAGCGTTTCTGGCTGCACCAGGCCAACCTGAACATGAACCACCTGATCGTGCGCCGCCTGCTGGGCCGCGACGCCACCGAGGAAGAGGCGCCGGTGATCCTCGATACCTACGCCAATACCAGTTCGGCCGGCTCGGTGATCGCCTTCCACAAGCACCAGGACGACCTGCCCAGCGGCAGCCTCGGTGTGCTCAGCTCGTTCGGTGCGGGCTACTCGATCGGCAGCGTGATCCTGCGCAAGCGCTGATTCGCCCTGGCCGGCTCAGCCGGTCAGCTCACACATTCGCTGCAGCACGGCATTCATGCCATTGCTGCGCGAAGGCGACAATTGCCGCGAAAGGCCAAGACGGGCGAACCAGTCGGCCATGTCCACTTCGGCCAGATCGGCAGCTTCCAGGCCGTTGACTCTTGCCAGCAGTACCGCCAACAGGCCGCGGATGAGCCGGGCATCACTGGCGGCGCGAAAATGCCAGCAGCCGTCCTGTCGTTCGCCGACCAGCCACACGCGGCTTTCGCAGCCCGATACCTGATTCGTTTCGCTGCGTTCATCTTCATCCAACGGTGCCAGCCGCTCACCCCACTGCATCAGCAAACGTGCGCGCTGCTCCCAGCCGGGCGCCTGGCTGAATGCCTCCAGCGCTTCGCCAGCGGCTTGCGGCAAGTCGCTCATCGCAGTAACTCCAGGGCCTGATCGAGGGCGCTAAAGAAGCGCTCGAGGTCGGCACTGTCGTTGTACAGCCCGAGCGAGATGCGTGTCGCGCCATCCAGACCAAGGTGTTTCATCAGCGGCATGGCGCAGTGATTGCCGCTGCGCACCGCGATGCCCTGTTCGGTGAGCAGATGCCCCAGGTCGGAATGATGCACGCCTTCGACAACGAAGCTGGCCAGCGCAACCTGCGGCGAGCCGAGCAGGCGAACGCCGTTGCGTGCGGCAAGCCCGGCGAGCAGCTGGTCGTGCAATGCCCGCTCGTGACGCTCGACCGCCGCAACGTCGAGTCCAGCCAGATAGTCCAGCGTGGCGCCGAGACCGATGACGCCGGAGATCGGCGGCGTGCCGGCCTCGAAGCCCAGGGGCGCGGCATGGAACTCGGCGTGTTGATAATCGGCGATGCGCACCATCTCGCCGCCGAACTGCCAGTGGCGCAGCTCCAGCAGCGATTCGCCGCGGCCGTACAGTACGCCGACGCCATCCGGCCCGTAGAGCTTATGGCTGGAGAGCACGTAGAAATCGCAACCCAGCGTGGTCATGTCGTGACGGCCGTGCACTACGCCCTGCGCGCCGTCGACGATGGTCAGCGCACCTTGGGTCTTGGCCAGGTGCAGCAGGTCGTCCAGCGGTTGCCAGCCGCCCAGCACGTTGGACAGCTGACTCACCGCCAGCAGTCGGGTACGCGGCCCGACCAGCGCGGCAGCTGCGGCCAGGTCGATGCGCCCGGCGGTATCGATCGGTAGCACCTGCAGTCTGGCGTTGCGCCGTTTGGCCAGCTGTTGCCAGGGCAGCAGGTTGGCGTGATGTTCGAGGGCGCTGATGACGATCTCGTCACCGGCTCCGATCAGATGTTCCAGTCCGTAGGCGAGCAGATTCAGCGCTTCCGTCGCGCCGCGGGTGAAGACGATTTCAGTGGGCGAAGCGGCGTTCAGCCATCTCGCCACCTTGATGCGAGAGTCTTCGTAAGCGCGAGTCGCGCGTTCGGCGGGCTGGTGCTGGGCGCGGTGCACATTGGCGGCGCCGCAGGTGTAGTAGCCGCTGAGAGCATCGATCAGCGTCTGCGGCTTCTGTGCCGTGGCGGCGCTGTCGAGATAGGTCTGGCCTTGCGCTTCGAGTATCGCCAGAGCAGGGAAGTCGGCGCGCCAGGGAGAAAACAGGGCCATAAGCGGCAAACCTCCAGCTGCAGGGGATGCGGCAAGGCAGGCGCTCATGGCTCGCAGCTTGCCGCTGCTCCTGCTCAGTTATGCGCGTGCAGCGCCTCGTTCAGCTCGATGGCCGACTTGTGGGTCTTGCACTCGACCGCTCCGGTCTGCGAGTTGCGACGGAACAGCAGGTCGCTCTGGCCGGCCAGCTCGCGCGCCTTGACCACTTTGACCAGTTGATCGCCGTCGTCGAGCAGGCTGACCTTGGTACCAGCCGTGATGTACAGGCCCGACTCCACGGTGTTGCGGTCGCCCAGCGGGATGCCGATGCCGGCATTCGCGCCGATCAGGCAGCCTTCGCCGACGGAGATGACGATGTTGCCGCCACCGGACAGGGTGCCCATGGTCGAGCAGCCGCCGCCGAGGTCCGAACCCTTGCCGACGAACACGCCAGCGGAGACGCGGCCTTCGATCATGCCCGGGCCGGCGGTACCGGCGTTGAAGTTGATGAAGCCCTCGTGCATCACGGTTGTGCCTTCACCCACATAGGCACCGAGGCGAATGCGCGCGCTGTCGGCGATACGCACGCCGGCAGGGACCACGTAATCGGTCATCTTCGGGAACTTGTCCACCGAGAAGACTTCCAGCAGATCGCCCTTCAGGCGTGCTTCCAGCTGGCGCTCGGCCAGTTCGCTCAGGTCCACCGCGCCCTGGTTGGTCCAGGCGACGTTGGGCAGCAGCGGGAAGATGCCGGTCAGGTTCAGACCATGCGGCTTGGCCAGCCGGTGTGAAAGCAGGTGCAGCTTGAGGTAGGCCTCGGGGGTCGAGGTAAGCGGCGCGTCTTCGGCGAGCAGAGTGGCGACCAGCGGGCGCTGGCTTTCGGCCAGGCGGGTCAGCAGCGCGTACTGGGTAGCGTCGAGCGGCTTCAGGGCATCGGCCAGCTGTGCAGCCTGGGTAGTGGTGATGCTGATTGCCTGATTGCCGCCGGCATAGCCGAGCAGCGGGGCGACGGCAGCTACCAGCTCGCCGGCAGGTTGCAGCAGCGGCTGTGCGTAGAAGACTTCCAGCCAGTCGCCTTGACGGTTCTGGGTGCCAACGCCAAAGGCGAGGCTGAATAGGGTTGCGGACATAGAATTTCCTTTTTGTCGGCCGCGCCGTCTGTTGGGCGGCTATCAGTTCGGCGCTGCCACTTCGGCAGCGTAAAGATCGGGCTTGAAGCCAATCAGGGTCTTACCGCCCAAGTCGAGTACAGGGCGTTTGATCATCGACGGTTGGGCCAACATCAGCTCGATGGCCCGGGCCTGGTCAAGATCGGCCTTTGCAGCGTCGTCCAGCTTGCGGAAGGTGGTGCCTGCACGGTTGAGAACGGTCTGCCAGCCGTGTTCATTGCACCAGGCTTCCAGGTGGGTGCGGTCTATGCCGACGCTCTTGTAGTCGTGGAAGTCGTAGTCCAGTCCGTGTTCGTCGAGCCAGGTACGGGCCTTTTTCATCGTGTCGCAGGCTTTGATTCCGTATAGGCACAACCGCTGATCTGATTCGGACATAAACGACTCTCCAAGGCTCCTGCAAAACTGGACGGCGAATTATGCCACGCCTCGCCGGGCTATGGAGGCGAGCATGCCTTCTCGCCTCGAAGAGCGCTGCGCGGCAGGTGGCTCGCGAACTGTCTCTCTCATCCCTTTCCCGTCTCGCCTAGCGCCTGCTCGATCGCCTGCTCGTTCAGCGGGCGCACGACGCGCGCGAGCTCCTGGCCATTCTTCAGCAGGATCAGGGTCGGCCAGAGCTTGACCCGAAACGAGCGTCCCAGCGGGCGGCCCGGGCCGTCCTCGATCTTCAGATGACAAATGCCGCTGCGCTCAGCCAGGGCCTTTGCCAGTAGTGGCTGAGCTGCTCGGCAGTGGCCGCACCAGGCAGTGCCGAACTCCAGCAGCAGCGCCCCCTGCATGGCGTCGACCTCTGTACGGCTGGGCTCGTTTTGTACGTAGTGTTCAGTCATGTTCATGGCAGGTTCTCCGTGTGCCTTCCAACGTTCGAACTTGCCGCCGGGCCGTCGTTCGGCGAGGGCTCTCGACCTTTTACACCGATGGTGTTGTCCATTGATGACAATCGCAACGGTGAGGTGACGAGTAATGGCACGCAAGCATTTCGAGAATTTCGAAGCGATTTCTTCGGCGGTGCCTGCCGAGGATGCGTTCGAAGCGGTTATCGCCATCAAACGGCGCGACAGCGACGAGCATGTACACGTATTCAAGATCGCAGATGGCCGTCGCTACGACCTGGCCTCCGAAGCCGACGCGATTGCCGAGGCAGCTTTGACTAAAGTTATAGAGGTCAGCGACGAAGGCGAGCTGATCTGGGAAGAACACGCCATCTGAACAGGACGCAGCATATGAGCGATCACGACGAGCGTACCGAGGAGGCGCTTGATAAGGCCAATCCCACATCCCGCGACGAGCATCAGGGCGCAGACATACCCGAGCACATGAAGCCGGAGAATCTGGAAAAACTGCGCGACTATGGCAAGGATGCGATCCCGCCGGGCGTTGCCTGAACCTCGTCAGGCCGGGCGGCCAAACCGCCCGGCGCGCAATCAGAGCGTTTCGATGAAGTGGCGAATGCGTTGCGCCGCCTCGATGCATTCGGCCAGCGGCGCAACCAGTGCCATACGCACGCGGCCGACGCCGGGTGACATGCCGTCCACTTCGCGCGACAGGTAGGAACCCGGCACCACGGTGACATGCTCGCGGGCGAACAGCTCGCGGGTGAACTGTTGATCGTCCATCGGCGTTTTCGGCCACAGATAAAAGCCACCATCGGGGCGTTGCACGTCCATGACCGGCGCGAGTATTTCCAGCACGGCATCGAACTTCGCCCGATACAGCTCGCGGTTGGCGCGCACGTGAATCTCATCGTTCCAGGCCGCGATGCTCGCCAGCTGGGTCTGCACGGGCATGGCGCAGCCATGATAGGTGCGGTAGAGCAGGAAGGACTTGAGGATCTCGGCATCACCGGCGACGAAGCCCGAACGCAGCCCCGGCAGGTTCGAGCGCTTCGACAGGCTATGGAACACCACGCAGCGCTTGAAATCGGTGCGGCCCAGTGCTGCACAGGCGGTAAGCAGCCCTGCAGGTGGATTAGCCTCGTCGAAGTACAGCTCGCTGTAGCACTCGTCGGCGGCAATGACGAAGTCGTACTGGTCGGCCAGCGCGATCAGCTTTTTCAGCGTCTCCAGCGGCACCAGCGCACCGGTCGGGTTGCCCGGTGAACAAAGGAAGAGAATCTGGCAGCGCTGCCAGACATCCGCCGGCACGGCATCGAAGTCCGGGTTGAAGCCGTTCTGCTCGAGGCAAGGCAGGTAATGAGGCGTGGCGCCGGCGAGCAGGGCTGCGCCTTCGTAGATCTGATAGAACGGATTCGGGCTGACCACCAGACCGTCCGCTGAGCGATCCACCACGGCCTGGGTGAAGGCGAACAGTGCCTCGCGCGTACCGTTGACCGGCAACACGTGCTGCGCCGGGTCCAGTGCATCTGCGGCGAGGCCGAAGCGCCGCTCGCACCAGCGCGCGATGGCTTCGCGCAGCGCCGGGATGCCGAGCGTGGTCGGATAGACCGCCAGCTGATCAAGGTTGTCCGCCAGTGCCTGGGCAACGAAGTCCGGCGAGCGATGCTTCGGCTCGCCAATCGACAGCGCTATGGCACGCTTGTCGGCAGGCGGCTGTGCGCCAGCGAGCAGGCCACGCAGCTTCTCGAAGGGGTATGGGTGCAGCAGATTCAGGGCGTTGTTCATGGATGCAGTTCTTTCAGGATGAGCGCGGCGAACGCCCCGCATTCGTGAGATCAGTCGTCGCGTGCGCCACCGTAGTAGGCGCAACCGCGCAATGTCTGGCCGTCCAGACGGAGCTCCGCACTGAGGTGGCTGACCGTGCCGCTGGCACTGTCGACACAGCGCTGCGGTGCAACCCACAGGTCAAGGCGCTGCTGGTTGGCCTCGCTGGTGAAACTGAGCTGGCCACCGGGAAGCTGCTCTTCCAGATAAGGCAGGGCGATCGGTGATTGCCCCGGCCGAACGAGTAGCATGCCGCGGGTGGTCACGGTCAGCATCCAGCCTGGTTCATGACCGCTGGCGCGCAGGATCAGCTGCTTGAAGTTCTCCTCGTCACAGCCGTGGCCTTCGCGCTGCAGGCGATAGATGCGGGTCAACGCGAGTTGGCCAGTACCGTCCGGTTCGGCCTGACTGAGGGTGCCGCGCAGGTCGGCGAACAGTGCATCCTGATCATCGACTCGCAGCACCTGCGCGTCGTCCTGCAACCCGGTGTCCTGGCTCAGCAGTTTCAACGTCCGTTGCCCCTGGCAGCTCTGCAACTGAAGCTGGCCGTCGACTTGTCGAACTTCACCTTGCAGGCGTTCGGTTGCTGCCTTGGCCGGAGGGCGCTCGGCGAAGAATGACTGGCAACCGGCCAGGGACAGGAGCAGTGCAATCAGCAGGGGGCGTGAAGAGGTCATCGTAAAACTCGAAGCAGGTGGGAGGCGGCGGTCGCGAAGGCCCGCCGCGATGACTCAGTTGCCTTTGACGGTCTTGCCGCCGACACGGCCTTCTTCGAGCATGATCTGGTATTCCTTGCCGTCCGTCTCGACCTGATGCAGGCGGACCAGCAGGTAGTCCCAGTCTTTGGCGAACCAGAGGATGGTTTCACGCTTGCTCTGCGTTGGGTCGCGCACGCGCTCGACCTTGATGGCATCGACCTGGCCGGCTTTGGTGCTGACCTTGTCTTCGCCTAGTACGCGGAAATCGTAGGTTTCGATCTCGTCGCCATCGACCACCTGATAGCTCATGCTCTGCTTGCCGGCCGCGACTTCCTGCTGCAGCGCCAGCTGGTAGGTGGATTTGTCCAGCAAGCCGCGATGCAGCGGCAGCTTGACCGGATCACCCCGGTCACTGCCTTCGACCTGCTTGGTGTCCCAGTCGAAGCGGTGCTCGACACGCTTGCCCTTGCCCAGGCCGCTGCGCTTGAGGCGGTAGGTCTGTGGCAGGAAGGTATCGCCCTCGGTGCGGAACGTGCTGCGCTCGTTGAGGCTGGCGACCAGCATGGAGGCCTCGAAATCCAGCCTCCAGTTGCCATCGTCCAGCTGCTCGAGGCTGCGCTGAGCTGTGCCACTGACCGGAACCTGCTTCCAGTCGGCGGTGTAGCTAGCGGAGAAGGGCTTGAGCTCCAGGGCTTGGACCGGCAGGGTCAGCACGGCGAGAGCGAGCAGCAAAGCGCGACGCATGGTATCTCCTAGATTCTGATCTGATAGCCGGAGGCCGGCAGGTTGACGTCGTCCAGCATCGCGCCTTGTTCGGCGAGGCGCAAGCGCCCTTCGGCGAACCAGCGCATGGCCAGCGGGTAGATCTGGTGCTCGGCCGAATGCACGCGCCGCGTCAGCTGCTCGATGTTTTCACCAGGCTCTACCGCCAGCGCCGCCTGGATAGCGACCGGGCCGCCGTCCAGCTCCTCGGTGACAAAATGCACGCTGCAACCGTGTTCGCTGTCGCCCGCTTCCAGTGCTCTGCGATGGGTATCGAGGCCCTTGTACTTGGGCAGTAGCGAAGGATGGATGTTCAGCAGGCGGCCCTGGTAATGGCGGACGAAGCCTGGCGTGAGAATGCGCATGAACCCGGCGAGGATGACCAGATTCGGCGCATGTTCGTCGATTACTTCCATCAGTGCGGCGTCGAACGACTCACGGCCATCGAAGGCCTTGTGATCGAGCACTGCTGTGGGGATGTCGGCGTCTTGCGCCCGCGTCAGGCCGAATGCATCGGCCCGGTTGGAAATCACGGCGCGGATACGCGCCGGATTGTCTTCGGCCTGGCTGTCGATCAGCGCCTGCAGATTGCTGCCGGACCCTGAAATCAGCACCACCACATTGCAGCTTGCGGTCATCAGTGCTGTTTCAGGTTGTTCAGCTGGACTCGTTCGGCATCTTGCGCCGCGGTGGCGATCGTACCGATCACCCAGGGCGATTCGCCGGATGCGCGCAGATTGGCCAGAGCCGGCTCGACCTGATCCTGGGCGACGCAGATGACCATGCCGACGCCACAGTTGAGCACGCGGTGCATTTCGTGTTCGTCGACGTTGCCTTTTTCCTGCAGGAAGTCGAACACTGCCGGGCGCTGCCAGCTGGCGACGTCGATGATCGCCTGGGCGTTGTCAGGCAGTACCCGTGGGATGTTGTCGAGCAGGCCGCCGCCGGTGATGTGGGCCATGGCCTTGACCGCACCGGTGTCCTTGATTAGCTTGAGCAGCGGCTTGACGTAGATGCGCGTCGGCGCCATCAGCAGGTCGGCCAGCGGCTTGCCGTCCAGCTGGGTGTTCTCGATGTCGGTGGCGGACACTTCGAGGATCTTGCGAATCAGTGAGTAGCCGTTGGAGTGCGGGCCCGAGGAGGGCAGGGCGATCAGCGCGTCGCCCGCGGCGACTTTCGAGCCGTCGATGATCTCGCTCTTCTCCACAACGCCGACGCAGAAGCCGGCCAGGTCGTAGTCTTCACCCTCGTACATGCCGGGCATCTCGGCGGTTTCGCCGCCTACCAGCGAACAGCCGGCCAGTTCGCAGCCGGCACCGATGCCGGTCACCACGGTGGCGGCCACGTCGACGTTGAGCTTGCCGGTGGCGTAGTAGTCGAGGAAGAACAGCGGCTCGGCGCCACAGACCACCAGATCGTTGACGCACATGGCGACCAGATCCTGGCCGATGCTGTCGTGCTTGTTCAGATTCAGTGCCAGGCGCAGCTTGGTGCCGACACCGTCGGTACCGGATACCAGCACCGGCTGCTTGTAGCCTGCCGGGATTTCGCACAGGGCGCCGAAGCCGCCCAGGCCGCCCATTACCTCAGGTCGTGCGGTGCGCTTGGCCACGCCTTTGATGCGTTCGACCAGCGCTTCGCCTGCATCGATATCGACGCCAGCGTCCTTGTAGCTGAGGGAGGGTTGCTTGCTCATAGAATCCGGACCTGTGAAAGGAGTGCGGGTGTCGACCGGCCGGTGCTGCATCCACGCCAGGGCTAACCGTTTCCGGCGACTGGTGTTGTCACCAGAGTGGCCGGTTGACGCCGGGGCTGAATCCACCTGCGTCGCGTTTGCCTGGGTACTGAATGCCGGGCTCGTACAAGCGCCGGAACCGGTCTGCGGAAAGCGCGCGATTTTATCAGGCTTGCCGCGCAGCGGCCATCCCGGCAGCTCCGATGGCGCGGGGGGCGCATTTTGAGTCGGGCATCTGTGAGGTAGGCGGTTGCCGGCTCTGGGCCGGCTGTTTAAGGTGTAGCGTCCTGTTTCCTCTACTTCCTGCCCCGGGGTCCGGCGGCCTGCGAGAATCAATCATGCGCCTTGTCTACCGCTTACTCATTCTGTGCCTTGCGCTGGGGGCGTCATTGCCCGGTCAGGCCGAACAGCTCAAGGGTCTGTATCAGGTGCGTGAGCCTGTTTCCGGCGAGCAGAGCGAGGGGCGCGCAGCTGTGTTGCAGCGGGCTTTCGATACCTTGCTGTTGCGCCTGACCGGCGATGCGCAGGCAAGCAAGCGCGAGGCCGTCGCTGAGCTGCGCAAGGACCCGCAGCAACTGATCAGCAAGTATGGTTACGAGCACGACCATATCGTCGTCGACTTCGATCCAGGCACCACGGAGCGCAGCCTGCGTAGTGCCGGCTTGTCGCTGTGGGGTGCGAACCGACCGACGCTTCTGGTCTGGTGGCTGAACGAGCGGGTCGAGGGCACCCAGTTGCTTGGCGACGATCAGCGCAGCGCTGCGCCAGTGCGCGCCGCCGCGCAGCACCGTGGCCTGCCGTTGCGCCTGCCGCTGGCGGATCTGTCCGAACAGCTGCTGGCAACACCGGACGCATTTGGCGCGAACAGCCGGGAGACGCTGGGCGAGGCGTCCGAGCGCTACGATGCCGACGTACTGCTGGCGGTCCATGCGCGAGAAGCCGATTCCCGCTGGCAGGCGCAGTGGAACGTCTGGCTCGACGACGAGCAGCGCGACGGCAAGGCTGAGGCGGAAACCCTCGAGCGACTGGCGGACGCGGTAATGCTGTCCGTCAGTGAGTACCTGGCGCCACGCTATGTGGTTGCGTCAGGCGCCGCGTCGGACATCACCCTGGAGATCCTGGGGGCCGATGTCGCGAGATTCGCGGAGCTGGATCGCTTGCTCGAACCCTTTGGTGGCAACCTGCTGCGGGTGGAAAGTGATCGCCTGGTCTATCGCGTCAACGCCAGTCCGGAGCAGTTGCGTGCTCAGCTGGCGCTGGCGCGTTTGCAGGAAGTCGCCGAAGACGAGGCGCCACTGGATGCACGGCAGCCGATGGATGAGGGCGGTGTGGTTGGCGAGCCCGACAATGCGCCTGCGTCGCCCGAGAGCGGCACGGTGATGCGTTACCGCTGGTGATGACGCAATTTCTATATCGGCGACTGTCCTGCACGGAAGGCATAGAGTGACCATGAACGATTCGAACCGCTGGCTCTGGCTGGCAGGCGTGCTCTTGTGCGCCTGGCTGGTATATCTGCTGACGCCGATCCTCACCCCTTTTCTCATCGGCATCCTGCTGGCCTATCTCGGAGATCCGCTGGTCGATCGCCTGGAGCGCTGGGGGCTGTCGCGTACCTGGGGGGTGATCGTCGTATTCGCCCTGTTCAGTCTGCTGATGTTGCTGATGTTGCTGGTGTTGCTGCCGATGCTCGGCAAGCAGCTGGTGAAGCTCTACCAGCTGGCGCCGCTGGCGCTGGACTGGTTGCAGCATCAGGCGTTGCCCTGGGTGCAGGCGCAGTTCGGGCTGGAAGACAACTTCTGGCGTCTCGATCAACTGAAGGCCGCACTCGCTGCACACCTGGGCAGCACCACTGACGTCCTCGGCATGGTGTTGAGCCGAGCCACCGCGTCGGGGCTGGCCCTGCTGGCATGGATCGGCAACCTGCTGCTCATACCGGTGGTGAGCTTCTATCTGATGCGTGACTGGGATCTGATCATGCTCAAGCTGCGCAGCCTGCTGCCGCGCCGCGGTGAGGGCATGGTGGTGCGTCTGATGAGCGAGTGCCATGAGGTGATCGGCGCATTCCTCCGCGGCCAGTTGCTGGTCATGTTGGCATTGGCAATCATCTATGCGTCCGGCCTCATGCTGGTCGGGCTCGAACTGGGGCTGTTGATAGGCGTCCTCGCCGGCCTCGCCAGCATCGTGCCCTATATGGGCTTCGTCGTCGGCATCGGTGCGGCGGTGGTCGCTGTGCTCTTTCAGTTCGGGCTGGCACCTTATCCCCTGCTGGGCGTGGCGGCGGTATTCACGGTAGGGCAGATGCTCGAGGGGATGCTGCTGACGCCGTTACTGGTCGGCGACCGCATTGGGCTGCATCCGGTGGCGGTGATTTTTGCGGTGCTCGCCGGTGGTCAGCTGTTCGGTTTTACCGGTGTGCTGCTGGCACTGCCGGTGGCGGCGGTGATCATGGTTCTGCTGCGCCACGTGCACGATCTCTATAAACTCTCGGACCTTTACGCCGAGCCCGCCGGTGCACCGGCCGAACCACCCAGCCAGCCATGAAACCCATCCAGCTCCCCCTGGGCGTCCGTCTGCGCGACGACGCCACCTTCGCCAACTTCTACCCTGGCGCCAATGCAGCCGCACTCGGCTATGTCGAGCGGCTGTGTTCACCTGCTGCGGGCTGGTCCGATGAGTTGATCTATCTCTGGGGGCAGGCCGGTGTCGGCCGTAGCCATCTGCTGCAAGCTGCCTGCCTGCGGGTGGAGGAGCGCGGAGAGTTGGCTGTCTATCTGCCGTTGGCGGAAGTGGCCGAATATGGTCCGGCCTTGCTCGACAACCTCGAGCAGAGCGAGCTGGTCTGCCTGGACGATCTCGATGCGGTGGCCGGGGACGCGGTATGGGAGGAGGCGTTGTTCCATCTGTTCAACCGCCTGCGTGACGCCGGCCGACGGTTATTGCTGGCGGCGGACGCCTCGCCGCGCGAGTTGTCGATCGCGCTGCCCGACCTCAAATCTCGTTTGAGTCTGGCGCTGGTTTTCCAGCTGCAACAGCTGTCCGATGAGGACAAGCTACGCGCCCTGCAGCTGCGAGCCTCGCGTCGTGGGCTGAATCTGCCGGATGACGTTGGTCGCTTCATCCTGACCCGTGGCTCACGCAGCATGAACGCGCTGTTCGAGTTGCTCGATCAGCTGGATCAGGCCTCGCTGCAGGCGCAACGCAAACTGACCATTCCTTTCCTCAAGGAAACGCTCGGCTGGTAGCCAGTGGCCTGCTTGGTAAGCTCAGCTGGTCAATTTCGGCGCCCATGGCCCTGATACTGCGTTGCTGTTCCTTACCATAGCCCCGCTATGGTAAGGAACAGCGCCTTGTCTCGCAGCCACGTTCATCCGAACTTGCCTCAACCAACTCACGCACAGGCCACTAGGCGACGTCGGCGAAAACATTGAAGCAGTTTTCGCCGTGATCAGCTGCCCTCACGCCTCGCCCGCGGCCTTGCGTTCGTACTGATAGCTCCAGCGGGTGTAGAGCAGCGCCGCGATGAACAATGTCAGGCTCAGTCCGGCCTCCAGCAGGCCGTAGATCATCCGCGCCGGGTCGATCGCCGCGAGCACGCCCTGAATGAAGTACAGATTGACGATAAAGCAGAGCCAGGCGTGCGCCCTCGGGCTGCCAGCGATCATCCCTGGTGCAACCAGCAATAGTGGAATGAGCTGGATGCTGACGACAACCCAGGTTCTGGCTCCGTGCAGGTCGGCAAAGGCCAGGTTCCAGACGACCAGTAGCACTGCGAGGCCGATGAAGCTGGCAAGGCTTATCGCTCGGCTGGATTTGACCCGCGGGGTCAGCCACTCCAGTGATGGCAGCGGTTTACGCTTCTTAGCCAAGGGACATCTCCAGCCGCTGTGCCGTGTGTGCCAGGCGCTGCCCGAGGGCGCGACAGAGGGCGATTTCGTGTTCGTCGAGCAAACGCTTGCCGTCCACACCGGCATGATGACTAGGGCCGTAAGGCGTACCACCACCGCGGGTTTCCAGCAGCCCGTTCTCGCTGTAAGGCAGGCCGAGCACCAGCATTCCGTGGTGCAGCAGCGGCAGCAGCATCGACAGCAGGGTGCTTTCCTGTCCGCCGTGCAAGCTGGAGGTCGAGGTGAACACGCCGGCTGGCTTGCCGACCAACTCGCCGGTCAGCCACAGGCCGCTGGTGCCGTCGAGGAAGTATTTCAGGGGAGCCGCCATATTGCCGAAGCGAGTGGGGCTACCTAGCGCAAGGCCGGCGCAATTCTTCAGGTCTTCGAGGGTCGCATACAGTGCACCGGCGTCGGGAATGGTGGGCGCGACCGCTTCGCACTCGGCGGACACGGCAGGTACGGTGCGCAGACGCGCTTCCAGCCCGGCCATTTCCACGCCGCGAGCAATTTGTCTGGCCATTTCGGCTGTAGCGCCGTGGCGGCTGTAGTACAGCACCAGAATGTAGGGCGTGCTCACGGCAGGATCTCCAGCACTTTTTCCGGCGGGCGGCCGATGATCGCCTTGTTGCCCGCGACCAGGATCGGGCGTTCGATCAGGCGAGGGTGCTCGATCATGGCGTCGATCAGTTCTGCTTCGCTGAGTTCAGGATTGGCCAAGTCGAGGCTTTTGTACTCTTCTTCGCCTGTACGCAGCAGTTGCCGGGCGGTGAGCCCCAGCTTGTCCAGCAGAGCACAGAGTTGGGCTGCGGTGGGGGGCGTTTCCAGGTAGCGCACGATTTCGGGCGTCAGACCGCGGGCTTCAAGCAGCTCCAGGGCGCCGCGCGATTTGGAGCAGCGAGGGTTGTGATACAGCGTGAGTTCGGTCATTTGTGGTTGCGTCTCGCCGGATGAGGTGGCCATTCTAACCCCCAACGTGGCGCTCGCCGAAATGTGCAGCGCGGGTGATCCGGGCAGACTTTCGGTCTGATCCGGGTCTTTTGACGATGAGCACTGTCGAGCCAACGGCTCCAGGCAGCTGTAACAAGGAGAAGGGATGCATCAGCGCATCGACAATGCCCTCGAGTTCGGTCGCTTCCTGGTTCGGCGCTTTTTGTCCGATCAAGGTCCGCATAGCGCGGCGGCCTTGACCTACACCACCCTGTTCGCCGTGGTGCCGATGATGACCGTCACGTTCGCCATGCTGTCGGCGATTCCCGCTTTCAAAGGTGTTGGCGAGCAGATCCAGTTCTACATATTCAACAATTTCATCCCGTCCACCGGTGCGACTATCCAGGAATATCTGCTCGCGTTCACCAGCCAGGCGCGGCAGCTCACCTGGTTCGGCGTCGGGTTTCTCATGGCTACCGCGTTGATGATGCTGCTGACCATCGAGAAGGCCTTCAATACCATTTGGCGTGTACGACAGCCACGACGGGGGGTGTCCAGTTTTCTGCTGTATTGGGCGATTCTCAGCCTCGGGCCGCTGCTGCTCGGTGCAGGGTTTGCCACCAGTACCTACATCGCCTCGCTTTCGTTGATCTCGGGGCCGTACGCGCTGATTGGCGTCGGCACGCTGATCAAGGTCATGCCATTGCTGCTCAGCGTGGCGGCCTTCACCCTGATCTACGCCGCGGTGCCCAATACCCGTGTCCCGTTACGGCATGCGTTGGTGGGCGGTGTATTCACCGCAGTGTTGTTCGAGGCGGCCAAGCAACTGTTCGGCCTGTACGTCAGCTATTTCCCGAGCTATCAGCTGATCTACGGCGCTTTCGCGGCTGTCCCGCTGTTTCTGTTATGGGTCTATCTGTCCTGGATGATCGTGCTGTTCGGCGCCGAGCTGGTCTGCGGCCTGTCGTCGTCGCAGCAATGGCGCCGTCGGCCGCTGCCACGCCTGCTGGTCATGCTGATGCTGCTGCGCAACCTGCACCAGCGTCAGCAGGAGGGGCGGGAGCTGCGCCTGCGTGATCTGCACAGGGCCGGTCTGCGTCTTCCCGAGGATGAGTGGGACGACATACTCGGCTTCTTCGAACAGGAACAGCTGGTCTGTCGGACGGGTTCCGGGGGCTGGGTGCTTTGTCGAGATCTGAATCACTACAGTCTGGATAAACTATTGCGCTGCAACCCGTGGCCACTGTCAGCACGCGTAACGTTGCCCGAGCAGCTGAACGAACCCTGGTATCCGACTTTGCGCCAGTCACTGGAGCTACTGCAGCAGGAACAGGCAAGCCTGTTCAGTGGCAGCCTGGCCGACTGGTTGCAATCGGGCGGTGACAAAAATCGTCAGTAAGGGAGTGTTTACGTGGAGGCGCTGCGCTCGGTGGCAGGTTGTTCGAGCGATCAGATGCTTACGTACAGGCCATGACGGCGTTTTCGAGGTGATGGCACGCTTCTGGCTATGGCTCGGAGTAGTTGAGGGGAAGACGTAATGGACGGCAAGCGCAGCACCATTCTGTATTTGCACCAGAGGGCGCCAGACGCGGCGCTCGAGGCATTGAACCGCCTTACGGGTCTTCGCTTTAGGCAATGGCCGGAATCGCTGGTCGTCAGGGATGATGCTCCAACCGACGCGCCGCACGCCGCTTTGGCAAGCAAGCAGTTGGAGCCGAAAAAGGTCAGCGGCTGAATCAGGCCTGGACGGCTTTCATTTCGGCAGCTACGGGCTCGACCGGGTGAGCGAACAGCTCTTCGACGGTGATTGCAGCTACCGTGGCGGCAGGACGCAGGTGAATCTGCAACTCCTCGATCTTGAGTCGGACCGGTAGCCGCGCGACGCCGGACAGCAGAATCTTGCCTGCGCCATCGGTGCGTCCGTGATCAATGATCGCTTCTCGCTGCTGCTGTCCATCACGATATTTGGCGACGAGAGACACCATGAGCCCTGCGTGTCCCTGCAGCTGCAACCAGCTGGCGACATTGAATTCAGCTACGCGCCCGTCATAGGTAGTGAGGGCGATGGCGGCTTGCTCGACGATGCGTGAGGGTACGGTGCCGATCAGTTTGTCGTGGAGTTGGGACATGGCTTCGCTACTGGCATACGGTGGTGGGTGCGGAATTATAGGCAGTGCAGGTCCGACAAAACTGTGCACTTGAGCGCCGCCGCGCGTGATCGGACTCGCATAACGGCGAAAAGCGCGACGGTTACTTGGCGCCGCCACGGTCTGCGTCAGGATCGGGGCGTCCCAGGCGTGCCTTGACTGCGACGCAGCGGTATCCTCGGGCCGTATACGTTAAGGAATAAGCACCATGACCAAACCGATCGCCTCGTTGCTGCTCCTGCTGAGCTGCCTGTTCCTGTCTGCCTGCGAAAAGGATTGGGGGATCGACCAGCACGGGCGTGAAGTGACTGCGGCACAGCTGCAGGGGCAGTGGCTGCTGATCAATTACTGGGCTGAATGGTGCGGTCCCTGCCGCACCGAGATTCCGGAGCTGAACGCCTTGGCCGAAACCGAGCAGGGACTGGCAGTGTTGGGTGTGAACTTCGACGAGTTGCGCGGCGAAGAGCTCGCTCAGGCCGCCAAGGCGCTGGGTATCGACTTCCGTGTGCTCAGTGATGATCCCGCCGAGCGTCTGCAATTGCCGCGTAGCGAGGTGCTGCCGGTGACCTATCTGGTTGACGACCAGGGGAAGGTGCGCGAGCGCCTGGTTGGCGAACAGACTGCCGCAGGCATCCTTGTGCATCTGGCGCGGCTGAAGGGCGAGTAGCCCGGGGTGGCCCGCCTGGTGACTCAGGGTTTGACGTACCAGAAATCCTGCCAGAAGCCGATCACCTTGGCCGGATAGCGATTCTGCCCGAGGCTGCCGTTATAGCGCGCGAGCGCCCGGTTGATGTCGCCATTTTCCTTGTTCAGGTAATAGCTGAGGATGGTGCAGCCATAGCGAAGATTGGTGGCGTTGTCGGTGAGGTTGTCTTGCGGTCGACCCAGTTCCGCTTTCCAGAATGGCATCACCTGCATCATGCCCTGCGCGCCAACGCTGGAGATTGCAAATCGGTCGAATAGGCTTTCGGCATGGATCAGCGCCAGCACCAGTTCCGGCTTCAGGCCCGCCTTGCTCGCCTCGCGATGCACCAACCGGAGCAGCAACAGCCGCTCTTCGGCATCGGGGATGTAGCGCTTGAGTCGGCCGGACATGTCGACAAGCCAAACCTCTGCATCGAAGCGATCCTGAAAGCTGTCCGCCTCAGCGACTGTCCTCTGCATGAGGTCGCGGAGTTCGGGTTCGGGCGCTTGACGGATATTGGCTGCTGCCGGCAGGGCGCTCACCAGCAGCAATGCGAGAAGAAGAGCAGGCGTCTTCATCGGCTTCAGTTTCCGTTGCTGCCTTCGATCAGACTTTGCAGAAAGTGCTGTTGCAGCTCGGGGTCGTTGCGCGTCAGCTCTATCAGGCTCTGCTCCAGTTCGCTGGCTTCTTCTTCCAGACCAAGTTCGGACAGGCGCCGGACGCGATGCACCCATTGCGCGACGTCGTCGCCTTCCAGGTCATCGAAGATCAGGTCGTGAGCTTCTTGCAGCTTGCCGCGCAGCTTGTGGCTTACAAGCAGCGTGGCCTCTGCCCGGGTGCCATCCTGTTCATCCTCAACCGACAGCTGCAACTTGCCGATCTGCGTGACGTCCTGATCAGCGAACGGCCCGTCGAGAAGATTCAGGCGCAAGACGCCGTGACGATCGGTGGACAGCTCGTGAGTGTGCGGACCGGCGCTGACAAGCACCGGACGCCCCGCCCAAGGCAGGCTGGTGTACTCGAGCCGCGCATCCCGGCGTTGCTCGTCGAGGCTGGCCAGGTTCTGCTGCGAGCGGCCATTGGACTCGGCGTTCATGAACGGGTTGATGCCGGCGAAGCCGTAGCTGATCCAGTCGCGAGTCGCGCTCTCTGGCATGTTGCCGAGCATCACCACGTTGAGCACGTTTGCGCCTACGCCGGCGACCACTGCGACGACGCCCAGCGGAATCTCGTACAGCTCTCGCCAGGGCTGGTAAGGCGTATAGCGATCGTAACGGCGGGTTACTTCGAAATCGGTGACTTCGAATGTCATCTGCTCTTGCACGCGGATACGCCGCTGCGGCAGTTCGAGCACCTGGGGTTCACCGAGTTCGATGCGCAGGCTGTGGTCGAGCAGTTTGCGCTCGACACGCGCCTCGTGCTCGCTGCGCTGCGGCAAGTGATTGGCGCAGCCGCCAAGGAGCAGCGCCGCGCAAAGCGCGGCGCTGGTTGAAACGACAATACGTCGGTTGAGCATGATTTCCGATCAGCGATGAGCACGCGAGTTGATGAAGGACAGGATGTCAGCAGTCGCGACTGGCTGAGGCTGCGCGTCGCGGCGGTGCTTGTATTCCAGGGTGCCGTCGGCCAGCCCGCGATCGCTGATGACAATGCGGTGCGGGATGCCGATCAGCTCCATGTCGGCGAATTTGACGCCGGGGCTGGTCTTTTTGTCACGGTCATCGAGCAGCACTTCGTAACCTGCTGCCGTCAGTTCGGCGTAGAGTCGGTCGGTAGCCTCACGAACCGCTTCATTTTCGTACTTCATCGGTACCAGGGCGATCTGGAAAGGCGCGAGCGCGTCTGGCCAGAGAATGCCGCGGTCGTCGTAGTTCTGCTCGATCGCCGCGGCAACCACGCGGGATACGCCGATGCCGTAGCAGCCCATGATCAGAGTGGCCGGTTTGCCGTTCTCACCCATCACCCGGCAATTCATAGCCTCGCTGTACTTGGTGCCCAGCTGGAAGATATGGCCGACCTCGATACCGCGTTTGATTACCAGATTCCCCTGTCCGTCCGGGCTCGGATCACCCGCAACCACATTACGCAGATCGGCGATCTGCGGTAGCGGCAGGTCCCGCTCCCAGTTCAGGCCGAAGTAGTGCTTGTCGTCGACGTTGGCGCCGGCACCAAAATCGTTCATCAGCGCGACAGAACGGTCGATCACACAGGGAATCGTCAGGTTCAGTGGGCCCAGCGAGCCGGGACCCGCGCCAATGGCAGTACGGATTTCCGCTTCCGAGGCGAATACCAGCGGGCTGGCAACCTGCTCCAGGTTGGCGGCCTTGATCTCGTTGAGTTCGTGGTCGCCGCGTACGATGAGGGCGATCAGTTGGCCTTCTTCGACGCCATGAACGACCAGCGTTTTTACCGTTTTCTCGATGGCGAGGCCGAACTGCTCTACGAGTTCGATGATCGTCTTGGCATTCGGTGTGTCTACCAGGCGCATTTCTTCGCTTGGTGCCGCACGATCGGTTTCGCGCGGAATGGCTTCGGCCTTCTCGATGTTGGCGGCGTAGTCGGAGGTGTCACTGAACGCGATGTCGTCTTCGCCAGACTCAGCCAGTACGTGGAACTCGTGCGAGCCGGTTCCGCCGATGGAGCCGGTGTCGGCTTGCACTGGACGGAAGTCGAGCCCGAGGCGAGTGAAGACATTGCAGTACGCCTCGTGCATGCGGTCGTAGGTTTCCTGCAGCGATTCCTGGGACAGGTGGAAGGAGTAGGCGTCCTTCATCAGGAACTCGCGGCCGCGCATGAGGCCGAAGCGCGGACGGATTTCGTCGCGGAACTTGGTCTGGATCTGATAGAAGTTGATCGGCAGCTGCTTGTAGCTGTGAAGCTCGTTGCGTGCCAGGTCGGTGATGACCTCTTCGTGGGTCGGGCCGACACAGAATTCGCGATTGTGGCGGTCCTTCAGACGCAGCAGCTCCGGGCCGTACTGCTCCCAGCGGCCGGACTCCTGCCAGAGCTCGGCTGGTTGAATGGCCGGCATCAGCACTTCCAGGGCGCCTGCCTTGTTCATTTCCTCGCGAACGATGGCCTCGGCCTTTCGCAGCGCACGCAGCCCCATCGGCATCCAGGTGTAGAGACCGGACGCCAGCTTGCGAATCATCCCGGCACGCAGCATCAGTTGGTGACTGATGACCACTGCATCGGATGGGGTTTCTTTGAGGGTCGAGAGCAGGAACTGACTGGTGCGCATGTGGCCGTTGTGTCCTTGCAGAAGGGGCTGGAATTTGGCTCGGCATTGTACGGCGCGCGCATTGCGGCGTACAGGACGGGGCGCCGCGTGGGATGTGCGGCGAAACGAAAGAGCCCGGCTTTCGCCGGGCTCCGTTTGCATCGAATGGTCCGAGCGCCTGGGTTACAGGATGCTCAGCGGGTATTCGATGAATGCACGGATCTCGTTCAAGTCCGGGCTGCCTGCGTCGCGCAGCGCATTGTTCGAGCGATAGATGGAGTTGCGCAGTTTCAGCGACAAATCCTTCGCCGGGCCGCTCTGTACGACGTACTGGACCTGGTTGAAGAACTCGCGCTCCTTACCTTCACCGCCAGCGGTGTCGATGTTATCGCCGTACACGTAAGCGGTCTTCCAGAACAACCCTGGAGCGCCAAAGGTGCTGAAGTCCAGCTCATAGCTGGCTTGGTAGGAGCGCTCGTCTTTCCAGTTAAAGTCTGAATAGAAAGAGTTGGCTACCCAAATCGCACTGCCGCCGTCGCCCAAGTCGTATGCATAGCCAGCATCACCACTAACTCGTTGGTGAGCCAGGATGAAAGCATGGGCGCCAGTGCTGTACTTCGCTGCAAGACTCCAGATGGTGCTGTCATCTCCGAGCGTGCCATCGCCGAAGAAATCGTTCGGCACGGTTTCATCATCGTATTCGGCTTTATAGATGTTGAAATCTAACGACAGGGCTTGTTCAGAGCCCATTGGTACCACGTAATTCACATTCGCGTATTTTTTCTCGTATACATCCTCAACGTCAGAAAAATACAGAGAAGTGCTGAGGTTCTCGTTGACCTGATACGTACCACCAAAGACATCGGCGCTATTCAGCTCCCCGCTGTCGCGACTAGAGGATGGCATACCGCTTTCAGCGGTAAAGCGGCCGACATTCAGCTCAAGGCCCTCGATCTAGTTACTGGTGATCAATGTGCCAGTGAAGCTCTGCGGCAGCAGGCGCGAGTCGTCACAGGCGAGTACCGGCATCATCGGCATCTGGTTGCCGTACTTGATCACGGTGTTGGAGAACTGGGCTTTGATCGCTGCACCGGCCTGGGAAAGGTCGCGCTCCGGTTTTTCGTTGGAGTCGCGCTCGAACATGGCGTCGTAGCTATAACCCTCGCCGCCATCCAGGCGTACGCCCAGCAGGCCGAAGGCGTCAACGCCTACACCAATGGTGCCCTGGGTAAAGCCGGACTCGAAGGTAGTGATGAAGCCCTGACCCCAGCTGCGACGGTCGGGTGCACCGTCCTTATAGTCACGATTGAAATACGTGTTGCGCAGCAACAGATCTAGGCTCGCATCTTCGACGAAACCCTTGGATTCCGACTGCTGGCTGGCCAACGCCATCTGGGAGGTGCCCGCCGATACGGCCAGGGCGATTACGCTCCACTTCATCACTTTCATTGTGATTGCTCCTTTGGTTTAAAAACGGTGCTTACCTTGCCGCGCATGGGCGGAAAGGGTGCAACTTCTTAGTCCCGCATCAGGCTTCAGCCAATTTTGGCTGCTCTCGCGAAAAGCCATCCAGAGAATGTACTGTTTAGCTCTAGTGCAGCGCTAGAGCAAGCTGTGTGACGCTGATTGCGGTGTTTTGAAGCCGCCCCTAGCGTTCGCATAGTTCGTCTAGCAAGAATCGTACTCAGAATTCATGATCGAGCTAATCGGGCGTTGCGGAGAAATACTGGGGCCGCATTGCACTGAAAGGCGGCGCGTTTTCTCAGGTCAGGCACCAATCTTGTGCGCGGTTGCCAGGTTGTCGTCTGGGATGTCTGAGGTATCCTTTTTGCCTGTTTCCTACGGCGCATTCGCGCGGGGTTTGCTTCGCAAGGGGAGTCTTATGTTTGTACTTGATTCACGTCTGGAGCAGGACACGTTGCTGCTTGGTGACTTCCCGCTCTGCCGGTTGCTATTGATGAACGACGCGCAGTACCCCTGGTTCATTCTGGTGCCGCGTCGCGAAGAGATTAGTGAGTTGTTTCAGCTGGATGCGGCTGATCAGTTGGCGCTGTGGAATGAGGCTACTGCGCTGGCCGAGACCGTCAAGGACACCTTCGGCGCCGACAAGATGAATGTCGCCACGCTTGGTAATGTCGTCGGGCAGCTGCATATGCATGTCATTGCGCGGCGCCGCGATGATGCTGCCTGGCCAGCGCCGGTTTGGGGCAGGCATCCGGCGAAGCCTTACAGTGACGAGCAGGTGGCAGCCATCAGGGACAAGCTAAAGTTGGTGCTGACCGATCACTTTCGTTTTGGAGTATGACTGTGGACCTTGAATTGAGAGTGATGGATCTGGAAACGCGTCTGGCGTTTCAGGACGATACGATCCAGACGCTGAACGATGTGCTCGTCGAGCAACAGCGGATCATGGAGCGTCTGCAGCTTCAGCTGCGCGCACTGGCAAAACGTCAGGAGGAAATGCAGGTTCCAATGGACGCTGGTGAGGACGAGGCGCCTCCACCGCATTATTGAATTGAGAAACGGGGCGGCGTGGTGACTTCGCCCCGTGGCAGCTTGCTCGGTCGTCCTACTCGATCGGGACGACGTCTTCGGCCTGCAGTCCCTTGTCCCGCATCATGATGGTGAACTCCACGCGCTGGCCCTCGACCAGGATGCGGTGCCCTTCGCCGCGGATGGCGCGAAAGTGGACGAATACGTCATCTCCGCTGTCCCGGGAAATGAATCCGAACCCCTTGGATGTGTTGAACCATTTCACGGTGCCAGCCTCGCGCCCTGCTGCCGATGGCGCGCGGGGGTTTGTGCGAGCCGGTTTTGCCTGCTTGCTCAGGCCGCGTGGCGTGGCGAGGTGCAGCAGCACGGCCACAAGGGCGAGCAGCAGGCTGGCGAGTGTTGCGGGCTGGCCGGCGATCTGCGGCAAAGCTACAAGTACGATGACGGCCTGCAGCGCGATAGACAGGAGCAGCAGCGCTGACGCAGCGATTATGACTGGCCGGGTGCGGCTGTCGATCAACTGGGCAGATGGGGCGAATTGAACGTTCAGCAGGCCAAGCATCAGCAGGCACAAGGCGTCGGGTTGCAGCAGTAGTGGCATTGCGCCGCGCAGGCTTGGAACAAAGGACAGCAGCAGGGCAATGACACCCGCCAGGACATGGACGATCTTTAACATTCTTGTATGGCTCACGGTTGATAACACGACAGAGAAGCCGCAGGCCTGGAGTTCGTGGAAAACGTTCGTCGGTCAGGGCTGAACACTGGTCGAGAAACCGCGCGGGTCCGGGCTGCAGCGCGGCGTATTTAACAGGAAAGGAGAAGGGGGCTCAAATGAGCGTGTTCGCCGTCGTGGCTTCGGGTGCGGAGAATGCTCAAAGACGGGCTGTTTCGTAGCGGATGCGTTGCGATCTGGGCAGAGCGCATGTGGCGCTCCGCCCAGTAGCGAAACTTAGGCCGAAAGCAGGCTGCGCAGCATCCATGCAGTTTTTTCGTGGCTCTGCATGCGTTGAGTCAGGAGGTCGGCGGTCGGCTCGTCGTTGACCTTGTCCAGTAGTGGGAAGATACCGCGGGCGGTTCGTACAACGGCTTCCTGGCCTTCGACCAACAGCTTGATCATCTCTTCGGCGGAGGGGACGCCTTCCTCTTCCTTGATCGAGCTCAGGCGGGCGTATGCCGCGTAGGTGCCCGGCGCCGGGAATCCCAGCGTGCGGATGCGTTCGGCAATATCGTCCACGGCGATGGCGAGTTCGGTGTACTGGGTTTCGAACATGGTGTGCAGCGTGTTGAACATCGGTCCCGTAACGTTCCAATGGAAGTTATGGGTCTTCAGATACAGGGTGTAGGTGTCGGCGAGCAGGCGCGACAGGCCTTCGGCGATGGCTGCACGGTCCTGTTCGGCGATGCCAATGTTGATTTCCATGTTTTTCTCCTGGTGGATGGTTCAGCCGTTAGTTATGCCAGAAAAATGCGTGGTGTTGTGAAGCGATACGTTTCTGGTCGAATGCTCACCGTTGGAATGCTCTGATCGATTCAGGGTTCCATCAACGGCCCGATTTCGAGTTGACGAGGGCAACGGCTGCGCCGCGGTGATTATGTCGATATAATCCCGCGCTTGTGCCTGGCGGTCCCAGCGCGTGCTGCGGCGCCCGGCGTCAATGCGGTATCGCGTACGGTACATGCCGCTTGCGCAGAGCAGTCACGGTCTTGTCAGTCTGTCGCGGCTCTGGCGCCCCATCGAATTCAAGATACGAGAAGCGAACTTCACCATGATGCGCAGCCACTATTGCGGCCAATTGAACGAAAGCCTGGACGGCCAGGAAATCACTCTTTGCGGCTGGGTACATCGCCGTCGTGACCACGGCGGGGTGATCTTCCTCGATGTGCGTGATCGTGAGGGCCTGGCTCAGGTGGTCTTCGATCCGGATCGCGCCGAAACCTTTGCGACCGCCGACAAGGTGCGTAGCGAGTATGTAGTGAAGATCACCGGCAAGGTCCGCCTGCGCCCAGCTGGTGCGGTGAACCCGAATATGGCTTCCGGTGCCATCGAGGTGCTGGGCTACGAGCTGGAGGTGTTGAACGACGCCGAAACCCCGCCGTTCCCTCTCAACGAATACAGCGATGTGGGCGAGGAGACGCGACTGCGCTATCGCTTCATCGACCTTCGTCGCCCAGAAATGGCCGAGAAGCTCAAGCTGCGCTCGCGTATCACCGCGAGCATTCGTCGGTACCTGGATGACAACGGCTTCCTCGATGTGGAAACCCCGATCCTGGGGCGTCCGACACCTGAAGGCGCGCGTGACTATTTGGTGCCGAGCCGCACCCATGCCGGTAATTTCTTTGCCCTGCCGCAGTCGCCGCAGCTGTTCAAGCAGCTGCTGATGGTTGCCGGTTTCGACCGCTACTATCAGATCGCCAAGTGCTTCCGCGACGAAGACCTGCGCGCTGATCGCCAGCCCGAGTTCACCCAGATCGACATCGAGACCAGCTTCCTCGATGAAGCAGACATCATCGGTATCACCGAAGGCATGATCCGCAAGTTGTTCAAGGAAGTGCTGGATCTGGAGTTTGGCGAATTCCCGCACATGCCGTTCGAAGAGGCCATGCGCCGGTACGGCTCGGATAAGCCCGACCTGCGCATCCCGCTGGAACTGGTGGATGTTGCCGATCAGCTCAACGCCGTCGAGTTCAAGGTGTTCTCCGGTCCGGCCAATGACCCGAAAGGCCGCGTTGCCGCGCTGCGCGTCCCGGGTGCGGCGAGTATGCCGCGCAGCCAGATCGACGATTACACCAAGTTCGTTGGCATCTATGGGGCCAAGGGCTTGGCCTATATCAAGGTCAATGAGCGCGCCAAGGGCGTTGAAGGCCTGCAGTCACCGATCGTCAAGTTCATCCCGGAAGACAACCTCAATGTGATTCTCGATCGCGTCGGTGCGGTCGATGGCGACATCGTGTTCTTCGGTGCAGACAAGGCGAAGATCGTTTCCGAGGCCCTGGGTGCGCTGCGCATCAAGATCGGTCACGACCTCAAGCTGTTGACCTGTGACTGGGCGCCGCTATGGGTGGTCGACTTCCCGATGTTCGAAGAGAACGATGACGGCTCGCTGAGCGCGCTGCACCATCCGTTCACCGCGCCGAAGTGCTCGCCTCAGGAACTCGAGGCCAATCCGGCTGCGGCGCTGTCGCGTGCCTACGACATGGTGCTCAACGGTACCGAGCTGGGTGGCGGTTCGATCCGTATCCATCGCAAGGAAATGCAGCAGACTGTGTTCCGCATTCTCGGCATCGATGAAGCCGAGCAGGAAGAGAAGTTCGGCTTCCTCCTCGATGCGTTGAAGTTTGGCGCTCCGCCACATGGTGGTCTGGCCTTCGGTCTGGATCGCCTGGTTATGCTGATGACCGGTGCGCAGTCGATTCGTGAGGTGATTGCCTTCCCGAAAACCCAGAGTGCGGCGGACGTCATGACCCAGGCGCCGGGTGCGGTGGATAGCAAGGCGCTGCGCGATCTGCATATCCGTCTGCGCGAGCAACCGAAGGCGGAGTAAGCGCTACCCGAAGCCTGGTTCTGCCAGGCTTCTTCGTCTTGCGGCTCTGAGTGCGAGACAATACGGCGATAGCCGACCGCTGTCTTTATCGAGCGGTGACAGACGGATCCGGTTATCGAGATTTTCTGATTCAGTCGAAGAATGGAGTGAGTTATGGCTGGTCATTCCAAATGGGCCAATATCAAGCACCGCAAAGAGCGTCAGGACGCCAAGCGGGGCAAGATCTTCACCAAGCTGATCCGTGAGCTGACCGTGGCGGCCAAGCATGGCGGCGGCGTGCCGGCGGACAATCCGCGTCTCCGATTGGCCGTGGACAAGGCGCTGACAGCCAACATGTCGCGTGACGTCATCGATCGCGCCATCGCCCGGGGCGCAGGCTCCAGCGAAGCGGACAACATGACCGAGCTGAGCTATGAGGGTTACGCGCCAAGCGGGGTGGCGATCATCATCGAGGCCATGACCGACAACCGCAACCGTACCGCGGCCGAAGTGCGTCACGCCTTCAGCAAGAACGGTGGCAATCTCGGTACTGACGGCTCGGTCGCCTACATGTTCGATCGTAAAGGCCAGATCAGCTATGCGCCCGGCGTCGATGAAGACGCGCTGATGGAAGCGGCGCTGGAGGCGGGCGCCGACGACGTCGTCAGTCAGGAGGATGGGTCGGTCGAGGTCTATACCAGCTTCGCCGATTTCCTCTCGGTCAACGAAGCGCTGACAGAAGCCGGATTCCGCGGCGACGAAGCAGAAGTGGCGATGATTCCCTCCATCATGGCGCCCATCACCGACGTCGAGACGGCGCAGAAGGTTCTGCGTCTCATCGATGCGCTGGAAGATCTGGATGACGTGCAGAACGTCTACCACAACGCGGAAATCTCCGACGAGATCATGCAGCAGTTGGGCTGAATGTCGTGGTGTCCGCAGCCGGGAGCCGCATTGCTGGGCTCCCGGCTTTTTTATAGGTGCGCATCGCTGGCAACGTAGTGACTATCTGGGCGCATATTGTTGTCGGTGGCGGAGACGGCAGCGCCTCCGTATACTCGCCACTGGATAAATAGACAGCACGGCACGGCATGACGCTGATTTTGGGTATCGATCCCGGCTCTCGAATCACCGGCTACGGCGTCGTACGTGACACCGGCCGCGGTTGTGAATACGTCGCCTCTGGTTGCATTCGTACCGGCACCGGCGAGCTGCCTGATCGCTTGCGTGCCGTTTTCAGTGGTGTGAGCGAGGTCATTCGGACCTATGGCCCGGTAACGATGGGCATCGAGCAAGTATTCATGGCGCGTAATGCCGATTCCGCGCTCAAGCTCGGCCAGGCTCGGGGGGCAGCCATTGTTGCTGGCGCGGAAGCAGGTCTGCAGATCGCAGAGTACACCGCGACGCAGGTCAAACAGGCCATCGCCGGAACGGGCGGGGCTGATAAGCAGCAGGTGCAGATGATGGTCATGCACCTGCTCAAGCTTCTGGAAAAACCCCAGATCGATGCTTCGGACGCGCTGGCCATTGCGTTATGTCATGCGCATCACCGGCAAAGCCTCATTCCGCACGGCCTGACCGGCGCCAAGCGACGAGGCGGGCGGTTGCGTCTGTAGTCGGCGCAAACTCTCTTGGTTGAACGAATAATCGACTGGTCGTCAGCGGATGCGATGGCCATGGAGGAAACAGCTTGATCGGACGTTTGCGTGGCACGCTGGTGGAAAAGCAACCGCCACATCTGATTCTCGATGTCAACGGTATCGGCTATGAGGTCGAAGTGCCGATGACGACGCTGTATCGCCTGCCGGCGGTCGGCGAGCCGGTGACGCTGCATACGCATCTCGTCGTGCGTGAAGACGCACAACTTCTTTATGGCTTCGCCGAGAAGCGCGAGCGCGAGCTGTTCCGTGAGCTGATCCGTTTGAACGGTGTGGGACCGAAGCTGGCGTTGGCGTTGATGTCCGGACTGGAAGTCGATGAGCTGGTGCGTTGTGTGCAAGCACAGGATACGTCGGTCCTGGTGCGCATCCCAGGCGTTGGCAAGAAGACCGCCGAGCGGCTTCTGGTGGAGTTGAAGGACCGCTTCAAGGCGTGGGAGAGCATGCCCGCAATCGCGACCTTCGTGGTTGAACCCGGGAGCAAAATGGCAGTCACAAGCGCCGAGAATGATGCGGTCAGCGCGTTGATCTCCCTGGGCTTCAAGCCACAGGAAGCCAGCCGTGCAGTGTCCGCCATACAGGAAGATGATTTGAGCAGTGAAGAAATGATCCGTCGCGCCCTCAAGGGCATGGTGTAAGCCATGATCGAAGCGGATCGTATCGTCACGGCAGGCAGTCGCGATCGCGACGAGCAACTGGATCGCGCCATTCGGCCACTCAAGCTGGCCGAGTACATCGGTCAGCCGGTCGTGCGCGAACAGATGGATCTATTCATCCGCGCCGCCAAGGGCCGTCAGGAAGCGCTCGATCACACGCTCATCTTTGGTCCGCCGGGGCTGGGCAAGACTACCTTGGCGAACATCATCGCCGAAGAGATGGGCGTGTCGATCAAGAGCACGTCGGGCCCGGTGCTTGAGCGACCGGGTGACCTGGCCGCATTGCTGACCAATCTGGAGGCGGGCGACGTTCTGTTCGTCGACGAGATCCATCGCCTTTCGCCCATTGTCGAGGAGGTTCTGTACCCGGCGATGGAAGATTTCCAGCTGGATATCATGATCGGCGAGGGGCCTGCGGCTCGCTCGATCAAGCTGGATCTGCCGCCGTTCACCCTTGTGGGCGCCACCACGCGGGCCGGTATGCTGACCAATCCATTGCGAGACCGATTCGGTATCGTCCAGCGTCTGGAGTTCTATTCCACCGAGGACCTGGCGACCATCGTCAGCCGTTCCGCCGGTATCCTCGGTCTGCCGACCGAGCCGGAGGGTGCATTCGAGATTGCCCGTCGGGCGCGAGGGACGCCGCGTATCGCTAACCGCTTGCTACGCCGTGTGCGAGATTTCGCAGAAGTGCGGGGTCGTGGCGAGATCACCCGGCAGATTGCCGACCTTGCCTTGAACATGCTCGACGTCGATGAGCGAGGCTTCGATCATCAGGATCGCCGGCTGCTACTGACGCTGATCGAGAAGTTCGACGGCGGACCGGTGGGGATCGACAGCCTGGCCGCTGCGATCAGTGAAGAGCGGCACACCATCGAGGATGTGCTCGAGCCGTACCTCATCCAGCAGGGCTACATCATGCGCACGCCGCGCGGTCGGGTCGTGACGCGTCACGCCTATCTCCATTTCGGCCTCAACCTGCCCAAGCGCATGAGCGATGCTCCAACGCCGGATCTGTTCGATGGCGACATAGTTTGAAGAAAATATTGTTCTGTTACCCGATTGGCATTTACAGGGCCGAGCACTAGTATGCGCGCGCAAGCCGGAGCTGAAATCTTCACCCACCGCTGTCGAGTCTATTACGAGGACACCGACGCGGGCGGCATTGTCTACTACGTCAATTACCTCAAATTCATGGAGCGAGCTCGTACCGAGCGGTTGCGCAGCCTGGGATTCGCCCAGTCGCAGCTGGCCGGTGAGGACTTGCTGTTCGTCGTGCATTCGGTCGAAGCCCGCTACCGAGCACCGGCTCGCCTGGACGATGAATTGCTGGTGACGGCCGAGGTGGTTGAGGTGAATCGCGCCAGTCTGCGGTTTCGCCAGCAGGTCCGGCGTGCACTGGATGATGTTCTGCTTTGTGAGGGGCAGGTGCTGGTTGCCTGCGTGCGTGCCGAAAGTTTGAAACCCCGAGCCATTCCCGAAGCGCTGCGTGTCGCCTTCGCTGGCTCGGGTCTATCCCCTGCAGGAGAGTAAGCGTGGAAGCCAACGTCGATCACATGTCCATGTGGAGCCTGATCAGCAACGCCAGCTTCGTGGTGCAGCTGGTCATGCTGATTCTGGTGGCCGCTTCGGTCGCATCATGGATTCTGATTTTTCAGCGCGGCAGTATGCTGCGTGCCGCGAAGCGGGCACTCGATACCTTCGAAGAGCGCTTCTGGTCCGGTATCGACCTGTCCAAGCTGTATCGCCAGGCAGGCAGCAACCCGGATCCGGATTCTGGCGTCGAGCAGATCTTTCGCGCCGGCTTCAAGGAATTTTCCCGTCTGCGTCAGCAGCAGGGTGTCGATCCCGATGCGGTGATGGATGGGGTCAATCGCGCCATGCGCGTGGCGATTTCCCGTGAAGAGGAAAAGCTCGAGCAGAGCTTGCCATTCCTGGCCACCGTTGGTTCCACCAGCCCTTACATCGGCCTGTTCGGTACCGTCTGGGGGATCATGAACTCCTTTCGCGGCCTGGCTCAGGTTCAGCAGGCAACTCTAGCGACTGTGGCGCCAGGCATCGCCGAAGCGCTGATCGCTACGGCGATCGGTTTGTTCGCCGCGATTCCTGCGGTGATCGCCTACAACCGTTTCGCCGCGCGGGGCGAGATGCTCATCGGTCGTTATTACACCTTTGCCGATGAGTTCCAGGCCATCCTCCACCGCAAAGTTCACACCACCGAAGACTGAGGCCCACGGCCATGGCCAGAATCCGCAACAGACGCAAGCCCGTCGCCGAGATGAACGTGGTGCCTTACATCGATGTGATGCTGGTGCTGCTGGTTATCTTCATGGTCACGGCGCCGATGCTCAATCAGGGCGTCAAGGTCGATCTGCCCAAGGTCAGCAGCGAAGCCTTACCGCAGGATAACGACAAGCAGGTGCTGACCATTTCCATCAAGGCTGACAAAACCTATTACTGGAACGTCGGTAGCGAGGTCGATACCGACAGCAAGGGCAACGAGGCCGTCGCATTGGCAGACATGACGCAGGCTGTCGTTGCCATCATGCGCCAGCGTCCGGATACCCAGGTGTTCATCCGTGGCGATCGCGCGGTTGATTATGGTTCGGTGATGGAGGCCATGGGCGGTCTGCAGGAAGCCGGCGTGGGTAATGTCGGTTTGATCACCGAGGCGCCTTGATGCAGCAGCGTGAGTCATCGCCTTCGCAGAGCTACTTCTGGCCGACCGTGCTAGCGGTAGGTCTGCACGTCATTATTTTCGGCATGCTGTTCGTCAGCTTTTCGATGACGCCCGAGCTGCCGCCGTCCAAGCCGATCGTGCAGGCCACCTTGTATCAGTTGAAGTCGCAGAGCCAGGCGACGACTCAGACCAATCAGAAGATTGCCGGCGAAGCGAAGAAGACGGCTGCCAAGCAGTTCGAAAGCGAACAGATGGAACAGCGTAAGGTCGAGCAGCAGAAGCAGGCTGCTGCCACCCGCGCTGCGGAACAAAAGAAGGCGGAAGAGGCTCGAAAGGCGGATGCGGCGAAAGCCGCAGCCGATAAAGCGGCTGCGGCGAAAAAGGCCGAGGAAGCCAAGAAGGTCGAACAGCAGAAGCAGGCTGACATCGCCAAGAAAAAGACTGCTGAAGAACTGGCCAAGAAGAAGGCAGCAGAGGAGGCCAAGAAGAAGGCCGCCGAAGAAGCCAAGCGCAAGGCGGCTGAGGAAGCGAAGAAGAAAGCTGCCGCCGAAGCTGCCAAGAAAAAAGCTGCTGAAGATGCCAAGAAGAAGGCTGCGGCGGAAGCCGCGCGCAAAGCGGCAGAAGACAAGAAGGCGCAGGCGCTTGCCGAGCTGCTGTCGGATACAACTGAGCGTGAGCAGGCAATGGCTGATACGCAAGGCGATCAGGTTTCTGGTAACTACGATGACTTAATCAAGATACGTGCTGCGGAAGGGTGGAGCAGGCCTCCTTCTGCAAGGAATAACATGACCGTGGAGCTCCAGGTAAACATGCTTCCGGATGGCACCATCACCAACGTCAGCGTCTCCAGATCGAGCGGAGATGTGCCATTCGACAATTCTGCGGTTGCCGCAGTAAAGAACATCGGTCGGCTGACGGAAATGCAGGGCCTGAGCCCGCAGGACTTCCAGCCTTACCGGTCCTTCAAAATGACATTTACGCCTGAGGATCTTGCGTTGTGATCAACTCCCTTCGAGGTCTACTTGTCCTGCTCTGCTGCCTGGCGGGAATGGCGGTGGCGCAGGAAAAAAACATCGTCGTCACCAGTGGTGCCGACCGTGCGATCCCGATCGCAGTCGTTCCATTCGGTTGGCAGGGCGGCACCGTACTGCCTGAGGACATGGCGGAAATCGTCGGCAACGACCTGCGCAATTCCGGTATTTTCCAGCCCATTCCGCGGCAGAACATGATCAGCATGCCGACCCGCGGCAGCGAGATCATCTATCGCGACTGGAAGGCTCTGGGCGCCCAGTACGTAATGGTCGGCAATATCGAGCCGGCCGGTGGCCGCCTTCAGGTCCGTTACGAAGTGTTCAACGTAACGACCGAACAGCAGGTGATGACTGGAACCGTTGGTGGTTCCCCGGATCAGTTGCGCGACATGGCGCACCATGCGGCGGATCAGTCCTTCGAGAAGCTCACCGGCATCAAGGGCGCGTTTTCCACGCGTCTGCTGTATGTGACGGTTGAGCGGCTGGGTGGCGCCAACACGCGCTACACGCTGCAGCGTTCGGATTATGACGGCGCTCGGGCGGTGACTCTGCTGCAATCGCGCGAGCCCATCCTCTCCCCGCGTTATTCACCGGACGGACGCCGTATTGCCTATGTGTCCTTCGAACAGAAGCGTCCACGTATTTTCATTCAGCACATCGACACGGGTCGCCGCGAACAGGTCACCAACTTCGAAGGTTTGAACGGTGCGCCGGCATTCTCGCCAGATGGCAATCGCCTGGCGTTCGTACTGTCGAAAGATGGCAATCCGGAAATCTATGTGATGGACCTCGGCTCGCGGCAGTTGCAGCGCCTGACCAATCACTACGCGATCGATACCGAACCCTTCTGGGGTGCTGATGGTCAGACCATTTATTACACCTCTGACCGTGCTGGCAAGCCTCAGGTCTACAAGCAGCGGTTGGGCAGCAATTCGGCTGAGCGTGTGACGTTCGTTGGCAACTACAACGCCAACCCGAAGCTATCGGCCGACGAGAAGACGCTGGTAATGATCCATCGCCAGGACGGTTACACAAACTTCAAGGTTGCTGCGCAGGATCTGCAGCGTGGCAATTTGCGAATACTCTCGGATACCAGTCTGGATGAATCGCCCACTGTTGCGCCTAATGGCACCATGCTAATCTACGCCACCCGCCAGCAGGGCCGGGGAGTCTTGATGCTCGTGTCCATCAATGGACGCGTTAGGCTCCCGCTTCCTACAGCTCAAGGCGAAGTCCGAGAGCCGTCCTGGTCCCCTTACCTGAACTGATGCGGTATCAACGCTTTTAACCAAAACACACCTGGGGTTGTTACAAATGGAAATGCTGAAATTCGGTAAGTTCACCGCTCTGGCTCTGGCCATGGCTGTTGCTGTCGGTTGTTCCTCCAAAGGCGGCGACGATTCGGGCGAAGGTTCGGGCGCGATCGATCCGAATGCTGGTTACGGTGCTGATTCCGGTTCCGTCGATAGCAGCATGAGCGAAGAAGCCGCTCTGCGCGCCATCACTACCTTCTACTTCGAGTACGACAGCTCCGACCTGAAGCCGGAAGCCATGCGCGCTCTGGACGTTCACGCCAAGGACCTGAAAGGCAACGGCGCTCGCGTCGTTCTGGAAGGCCACACCGACGAGCGTGGTACCCGTGAGTACAACATGGCTCTGGGCGAGCGTCGCTCCAAGGCCGTACAGCGTTACCTGGTACTGCAGGGTGTTTCCCCGGCTCAGCTGGAGCTGGTTTCCTACGGCGAAGAGCGTCCAGTTGCCATGGGTAACGACGAGCAGTCCTGGGCCCAGAACCGTCGCGTCGAACTGCGCAAGTAATTCGTCATGCGTAAGTACCGTCATGCTCTGACTCTTACAGTGCTCGCGCTGCCGCTGATGGCGGTGGCTCAAGTGCCGGTGGTGGATTACGAAGAAGGTGCCGCTAGTGGCAACTCGGATTACTCCACCGCCGCGCCGAGCGGTGACGGTGCCTATGCCGGAGGTGGAGCCACCGCTCCATCTTCGGCACAGGGCATGCTCTTCATGCAGCTACAGCAGATGCAGGAAGAGATCGCGCAACTGCGCGGCATGCTTGAGGAACAACAGAATCAGATCCAGCGCCTGCAACAAGAGGGGCTGGAACGCTATCAGGACCTGGATCGCCGTCTGTCCAGCGGATCCGCGGCAGGCAATCAGCCTGCTCCGTCCAGTAATACGGCGGCGTCAGCTGGAAGTTCGGCACCCGCCGCTGCCAGCCAGGGCCAGTCGCAAAGCGCATCGGGCGATCCTGCAAAGGAAAAGCTCTATTACGACGCTGCTTTCGACCTGATCAAGGCGAAGGATTTCGACAAGGCCAGCCAGGCTTTCGCTGCATTCCTGCGCAAGTACCCTGACAGTCAGTACGCTGGCAACGCCCAGTACTGGCTTGGCGAGGTCAACCTGGCAAAGGGCGACCTGCAAGGGGCCGGTCAGGCGTTCGCTCGAGTGAGCCAGGCGTATCCGCAGCACAACAAGGTGCCGGATTCTCTCTACAAGCTGGCAGATGTTGAGATCCGCCTGGGTAACCGGGACAAGGCGCAGGGCATTCTGCGTGAGGTCATTGCCCAGTATCCGAATACATCGGCTGCACAATTGGCTCAGCGTCAGCTCAATCGCTGAGGCACACTGGCGAGACCGAACGAAACCCGCCCATCGCGCGGGTTTTTTCGTTAGAATCGCCGCCCCTATTTCCCGCAACGGAGGCGGATGGCCTGTTTAGCCGTCACGCCCGTGGCTGATATGACCCTGCGAATTACCGAGATTTTCTACTCGCTGCAGGGGGAGACGCGGACCAGTGGATTGCCTACTGTGTTCGTTCGCCTGACCGGCTGTCCCCTGCGCTGTCAATATTGCGATACCGCCTACGCATTCAGCGGCGGAGAGTTGATGACGCTCGACGCGATCGTCGAGCGGGTTGCCTCCTACAATCCCCGTTACGTCTGCGTGACCGGGGGAGAGCCGCTGGCGCAGCCCAACTGCGTGCCTTTGCTGCAGCGATTGTGCGATGCGGGATATGAGGTTTCACTGGAGACCAGTGGTGCACTCGATATCTCCGTGGTGGATGAGCGTGTCAGCCGTGTAGTGGACCTGAAAACACCGGGTTCCGCCGAGGTCGCGCGTAACCGCTACGAGAACATCGCCTGCATAACGCGCAACGATCAGGTCAAGTTCGTCATCTGTTCCCGCGAGGATTATGACTGGGCTGTCAGCAAGCTGATCGAGTACGGGCTGGATCGACGTGCCGGAGAGGTGTTGTTCTCGCCGAGTCACGGTCAGGTCGATGTTCGTGCCCTTGCGGACTGGATCGTTGCCGACAATCTGCCGGTGCGCTTGCAGCTTCAGTTGCACAAGATTATCTGGAACGACGCGCCCGGCCACTGAGTCGCTGGCATTAGCGACTCGTCCCTGGCTGGTCGTGCTCATCCGTTTTGAAGGTATCGCGAAATGAACGAGAAGAAAGCAGTCATCCTGCTGTCCGGCGGGCTTGATTCGGCTACGGTGGTCGCCATGGCCCGTGCTCAGGGCTACGCCTGCTACACCATGAGCTTTGACTACGGCCAGCGTCATCGCGCCGAACTGCAGGCGGCCGAACGTGTTGCTCAACAACTGGGAGTGGTCGAACACAAGGTGATCTGCCTGGACCTCAACGGCATCGGCGGCTCGGCATTGACCGACGACAGCATCGATGTGCCTGAGGTGCCTGGTGAGGGTATTCCGGTCACATACGTCCCGGCGCGCAATACGGTGTTTCTCTCGTTGGCCCTTGGCTGGGCTGAGGTGCTGGGTGCCCGTGACATCTTTATCGGCGTCAATGCGGTCGACTACTCGGGCTACCCGGATTGTCGGCCGGAGTTCGTTGCGGCATTCGAGCGAATGGCCAATCTGGCCACCAAGGCAGGCGTAGAAGGGCTGGGGTTTCGCATCCAGGCACCACTGCAGGAGATGAGCAAGGCGCGGATCGTGCAGGAGGGGACTCGTCTGGGCGTGGACTATGCGGCGACGGTTTCCTGCTATCAGGCCGACACGGATGGGCGTGCCTGTGGCAAGTGCGACAGCTGTCGATTGCGCGCCGCCGGTTTTGCCGAAGCGGGGCTGGCTGACCCCACTCGCTATTTCTGAGCGGCCTGCGCCAGTACTGGAGGGGTGCCGTCAAACGAAGGCGATCGCGAACTTTTTCAAAAAAAAAGTTTGTTTTCATCAATCAAATCAGTATCATGCGCCCCGCATTGGGTCGTTAGCTCAGTTGGTAGAGCAGTTGGCTTTTAACCAATTGGTCGTAGGTTCGAATCCTACACGACCCACCATATCGCTCTCGAGGGAGCACAAGAAGCCGGAGGCCTGTCAGGGTTATCCGGCTTTTTAATGGCCGCGATTTTGCGTTGCTGCAGGCTGCTACGTTCGGTCATAAGAAGCGTTTTTCTCTACGACCTTAGTAGGTGGCTCAAGCGTTTTTAAACGTAATAGACTGCGGCCCCTTCCGATTACCGTTGGTTCGAGGCTCAAATGTATTCTGATCGTATCCGCTTGTCCTCTCTGCAGAACAAGGTCATGAGTGCCCACGAGGCAGCTGCCCTTATTCGCGACGGCATGACCGTTGGCATGAGCGGCTTCACCCGTGCGGGCGAAGCCAAGGCCGTGCCCCTCGCGCTGATCGACCGTGCCAAGGACGAGGAGCTGCAGATCAGCCTGGTCACTGGCGCCAGCCTGGGTAACGATCTCGATGGCAAGATGGCTTCCGCGGGTCTACTGGCCCGTCGCATGCCGTTCCAGGCCGATCCGGTACTGCGCAAGGCGATTAACGCCGGTGAGGTCATGTTCATCGACCAGCACCTGTCGCATACCGTCGAGCAGATGCGCAATCATCAGATCAAGCGTCCCGACGTCACCATCGTCGAAGCGTTGTGCATCACCGAGCAGGGCCACATCGTACCGACCACTTCAGTAGGCAACTCGGCCAACCTGGCCATGTTCGCCGACCAGGTGATCATCGAGCTGAACCTGGCACACAACCTGAACCTGGAAGGTCTGCACGACATCTACTTCCCGGGTGAGCGCCCGAACCGCGGCCCGATCCCGCTGACCAAGGTCGATGATCGTCTCGGCGCGACTTCGATCCCGGTCGATCCGGCCAAGATTGCCGCCATCGTCATCACCAATCAGCCGGATTCCTACTCCACGGTCACTCCGCCGGACGAAGAAACCCAGGCCATCGCCAATCATCTGGTCGAGTTCTTCAAGAGCGAAGTCGAAGCTGGCCGTATGGCGAAGAACCTTGGCCCGATGCAGGTCGGTATCGGCAACATCGCCAACGCGGTAATGTGCGGTCTGATCGATTCGCCGTTCGAAGACTTGGTGATGTACTCCGAAGTACTGCAGGACTGCACCTTCGAGCTGATCGATGCGGGCAAGATGACCTTTGCTTCCGGTTGCTCCATCACCCTGTCCGAGCGTTGCAATGATCGCGTGTTCGGCAACCTGGAGAAGTACAAGGACAAGCTGATCCTGCGTCCTCAGGAAATCTCCAACCATCCTGAGCTTGTGCGCCGTCTTGGCATCATCGGTATCAACACCGCGCTCGAGTTCGACATCTATGGCAACGTCAACTCCACTCACGTGGGCGGCACCAAGATGATGAACGGCATCGGCGGTTCGGGCGATTTCGCGCGTAACGCTCACATGGCCATCTTCGTGACCAAGTCGATCGCCAAGGGTGGCAACATCTCCAGCGTCGTGCCGATGGTTGCTCACGTTGACCACACCGAGCATGACGTCGAGATTCTGGTTACCGAGCAAGGCCTGGCTGACCTGCGTGGCCTCGCTCCGCGCGAGCGCGCCCGCGCTATCATCGACAACTGCGTGCACCCGTCCTACCGCGATGCGCTGAACAAGTACTTCGACGACGCCTGCAAGAAGGGCGGCCAGACGCCGCACCTGCTGGGCGAAGCGATGCAGTGGCACATCAACCTGGAGGAACGTGGACACATGCTCAAGGGCGAGTGATCCAGAAGAAAAGAACCGCCGGCTGATGCCGGCGGTTTTCGTTTGACAGGGCGCAACGCCCGGCTTTTCACGCGTTTTCACCGTGCTTTCCCTTTTGTAGAGGCTTCGGCTAGTATTCCTGCCCCGTTGAAAGGCAGGAGGCGTGTCTGAATCCTGCGCGCCTCCTCTCTACCGACAAGCCCGAATTCCCGGCCTGGGCCGTTATACTCGGCGCTTCGTGCAATCCCGTGCTGGCAGGACCCGTCCATGACGCAGATACCCGAACGCATTCTCGTGCAGGCTCACCTGGCAGCTAAGCAGCCCAAGCCGCTTACGCCTGAGCAGGAAGCGCAGCTGCGCAGTGAGATAGCTGTTGAGTTGAAGCGCCAGAATGCAGTGCTGGTGGCGCATTACTACACCGATCCGGTGATCCAGGCGTTGGCCGAGGAAACAGGCGGTTGCGTTTCCGACTCCCTGGAAATGGCGCGCTTCGGCAACGAGCATCCGGCCCAGACCGTGCTGGTAGCCGGCGTCAAGTTCATGGGCGAGACGGCGAAGATCCTCAATCCTGAGAAGCGCGTGCTCATGCCCACGCTCGAGGCGACCTGTTCCCTCGATCTGGGCTGTCCTGTCGATGAGTTTTCGGCCTTCTGCGATCAGCATCCGGAGCGCACCGTGGTCGTCTATGCCAACACTTCGGCGGCGGTAAAGGCACGGGCTGACTGGGTGGTGACATCCAGTTGTGCGCTGGAAATCGTCGAAAGCCTGATGGATAACGGCGAAAAGATCATCTGGGCGCCGGACAAGCATCTGGGCAACTACGTACAGCGCGAGACCGGTGCCGACATCCTGCTCTGGGATGGCGCCTGTATCGTCCACGAAGAGTTCAAGGCCAAGCAATTGGCTGACATGAAGGCTCTTTACCCGGATGCCGCGATTCTGGTGCATCCGGAGTCCCCGCAGGCGGTGGTCGAACTCGCCGATGCTGTAGGTTCGACCAGTCAGCTGATCAAGGCTGCGCAGACCTTGCCGCAGCAGACGCTGATCGTTGCGACGGATCGGGGCATCTTTTACAAGATGCAGCAGTTGTGCCCTGAAAAAACGTTCATCGAAGCGCCGACTGCCGGCCAGGGTGCAGCCTGCCGAAGCTGTGCGCATTGCCCCTGGATGGCGATGAACACGCTGGAGCGGACCCTGGAATGCCTGCGCGCTGGCAGCAATGAAATCTTCGTCGATCCGGCGATCATTCCGCGTGCGGTCAAGCCTCTCAAGCGGATGCTCGATTTCACCCAGGCCGCGCGGCTGAAACAGGCCGGCAACGCCTGAGCCTTCTCATCGGCGCTGAACGTTCAGCGCCGTTTTCAACTCAGCGCAGCATTTCCTCGACCATTCGCTTTTCTTCGATCAGCTGTTTCTGGCGCGCGTCAATCCGTGATGCGATCTGGAAGTTGCTGGCACGACGCTTGGCGAGGTCGAGTTGCTCGATGCCCTGGTCGTAGTCGCCTACCAGGGCGAAGTACTCCGCGCGTGCTTGATGCAGGCCAACGATGTTGCCGCTGAGCCCGCGCACTTCGGCGACCTGATACCAGATATCGGGATCCTGGCGGCGCTGCTCCACCAGCTTGTCCAGTTCGCGCTCGGCTTGCTGTGTCTCGCCCTTCTCCATCAGAAGGTCAATGTGCATCTGGCGCACCGGGTAGTTGCCCGGATATAGCTGCAGCAACCGCTGTAAACGGGTCTGCGCCTGTTGCAGGCGGTTGGCGGTGATGTCGAGTTCGATCTGCGCGAGGTTGTAGGTGATGTCGTCCGGTGCCTTGGTTAGCAGCGGTGCAAGGCTGCTGTTCGCTTCGTCGAGTTGCCCTGCTTTGACTTGCGCGAGCGCAAGGCCATAGCGTGCGGCATCCATCTCTGGATTTTCGCTGAGCATCGCGCGGAATCGCTTGGCCTCGACGCCCGGTGTTCTTTCGAACTTCAATTGCGTTCGAGCGCGCATCAGCTGGTAGCGCAGGCTGTCCTGTGCTCCACCCTGTGGATACTGTTCCGCTCGGTTTGTGGTATCGGCGATGCGTGATTCACTGACCGGGTGCGTCAGCAGGAATTCCGGTGGCTTCTGATCGTAACGATACTGGCGCATGAGGCGACCGAACATTGAGGGCATCGCACGCGGGTCGTAACCGGCCCGCTCGAGGTTGACGATGCCGATGCGGTCGGCCTCCTGTTCGTTCTGCCGGGAAAAGCGGCGCTGGGCCTGGATGGCAGCGGCCTGGGTAGACACGATGGCGGCGATGCCGGCATCACCTGCGCCGGCTGCGGCGGCGACGACGCCAGCCAGCATGGCGGCCATCAGAGGCAGTTGCATGCGCTGTTGCGCTTCCAGTCCGCGGGCGAAATGGCGCTGGGAAAGGTGCGCCAGTTCGTGAGCCATCACCGATGCATATTCGGCTTCGGTCTGGGCATAAATGAACAGGCCCCCGTTGACACCAATGATCCCGCCTGGAGCTGCGAAGGCATTCAGTTGCGGGCTGTCCAACAGGACGAATTCAAGGCGACGATCCTGCAGCTGACTGGTTTCTGCCAGGCGATAGACACTGCTTTCTACATAGTCCTTGAGCTGTGGGTCCGAGAGCTGGCTAACCTGCCCGCGCAGCAGGCTGAGCCATGCCCGGCCGAGCTGGTGCTCCTGTTCAGGAGAAACGATGGAGGAGCTGGCATCGCCGAGCGAAGGCAGGTCGTTGGCCAATGCTGGCAGTGCAGTCAGGCAGGCGAGCGTGAGCAGGGCGGGGCGCAGCAATTTCATCCAGACAGGCTCGTTGAGTTGAGAGCGGCTACTGTAGCCTTGACCTTGGCCGGCTGGCCAGAGGCCCGCTGTGCTAGGTATGCTGCGAGGCTTTTCTGTGGAGGCGAACCATGACCGAAGCGCGACCGCAATCGCTTGAATGCGATGCCGAACTGGATGCTGTTGGGCTTGACTGCCCGATGCCTCTGCTCAAGGCCAAGCTGGAGCTGAACCGTATGTCCAGCGGTGCAGTGCTCAAGGTCATTGCCAGCGATCCGGGTTCGCAAAGGGACTTCCGCAGCTTCGCCAAACTGGCCGGTCATGCATTGCTGCATGAAGAGGTCGAAGGTGGTCTTTATCGCTACTGGCTGCGCAAGGCCTGACGATTCGCTTCGAGGAATGAAATGCTCAAGGTATTACGCGGCTGGATGCAGCGTTACTTCTCCCATGAGGAGGCAGTGGTTCTTGCAGTCTTATTGTTTCTGGCTTTCGCCGCCGTCCTGATTTTTGGTCGGATGCTGGCGCCGGTACTGGCGGGATTGGTGCTGGCGTTCCTGATGCAGGGGTTGGTGGGCGCGCTGGAACGGCTGCGGGTGCCGCATCTGCTCGCGGTGTGGCTGGTATTTCTGATGTTCATCGGTGTGATGGTGGTCTGCACGCTGTTCATCGTGCCCTTGCTCTGGCAGCAGGTTCTGACCCTGTTCAACGAACTGCCGCGCATGCTGGTCGAGTGGCAGTCGTTGCTGCTATTGCTGCCGGAGCGCTACCCGCAGCTGGTGACCGAGGAGCAGGTGCTGCGCGGTATCGACTTTATTCGAAGCGAGATCGGCCGTTATGGCCAATTGGTGCTGACATCGTCGCTGTCCAGCCTGCCGCTGCTGATCGGACTGATGATTTATCTGGTCCTGGTGCCGATCCTGGTGTTCTTTTTCCTCAAGGACCGGCAGCAGATCAGCGATTGGATCAAGAGCTATCTGCCGCGCGAGCGCGGGCTGATCACTCAGGTCTCGCAGGAAATGAATCTGCAGATCGCCAACTACATCCGTGGCAAGGCGATCGAGATCCTGATCTGTGCCGTGGTGTCGTATGCAGTCTTCGCCGCGCTGGGGCTTAACTATGCCGCGCTGATGGCGATGCTGGTCGGCGTCTCGGTCGTGGTGCCCTATATCGGCGCGACGGTCGTGACCATTCCGATCGCGCTGATCGGAATATTCCAATGGGGGCTGGGCGACCAGTTCTTCTACCTGATGGTGGCTTACGCGATCATCCAGACGCTGGATGGCAACGTGCTGGTGCCCCTGCTGTTCTCCGAGGCGGTGAATCTGCACCCGGTGGCGATCATCTGCGCGGTACTGCTGTTTGGAGGGTTGTGGGGCTTCTGGGGCGTGTTCTTTGCCATTCCGTTGGCGACCTTGTTCAAGGCCGTTCTCAATGCGTGGCCAGGCGAGCCTAAGGCGGGTTTGGTCGAAGTGGCTGAATGACGCGGGAAGGGCTGGCGCTGTGGCCAGCCTTTTTCATTCGGCGTTCAGTGCTTGCGCGGCTTGAAGGACCGCCTCTACGTGGCCCGGCACCTTGACCGTACGCCACTCCTGTCGCAACACGCCGTTGCGGTCGATGAGAAAGGTGCTGCGATCCACGCCGAGGTATTCCTTGCCGTAGAGCTTTTTCAGTTTGATCACGTCGAACAGCTGGCAGAGCTGCTCTTCTTTGTCACTGATCAGCTCGAACGGGAAGCCCTGCTTGGCGCGAAAGTTCTCATGGGTCTTCAGGCTGTCACGGGAAACGCCGAATACCAGGGTGTTCGCCGCCATAAAAGCCTGGTGGTGATCGCGAAAGCCCTGGCCTTCGGTTGTACAGCCGGGTGTGTTGTCCTTCGGGTAGAAGTACAACACGACCTGCTTGCCTGCCAGCGACTCGAGTTTGATCAGCTGACCACTGGTGGCCTGAGCCTGAAAGGGCGGGACGGGGCGGTCGATTTCAACGGCCATTGTGGGCTCCTGGTTACTGATCTCAAGGGTTCTGCGGACGCCAGGGCTCGATCAGTGCGTCGAGGTTCAGTGCGTCGGCGAAATCGAGGAACTGGTCGCGCAGCCAGCTGATCTGCGTACCCGCCGGGAGCGTGACGGTCAGTGTGGCGTTGAGCATGGTTCCGCCGGTCTGTGGGGCCTGGTAGGTGTCGCAGGTCAGGCTTTCCAGTTCGACGCGATGGTCGATGAAGAACTGGCACAGCTCATTGAGGATGTCGGGACGAAAGGCGGCGCTCACATAAGCGACGTAGGGCAGTGCCTGCGGGCGGTTTTCCAGCGCCTCGCTGCGCACCACGTTGGCGGTGAAGGAGTGCTTCTTCGCAAGCCCCGGCAGGGTCGTTTCCATCCGGGCCAATGCGTCCCAGCTGCCAGTGACTTCCAGAACCAGTGCACTGCATTCGCCGTGGCGGGTCAGCCGCGTGCTGACAACCGCGCAGCGATTCTCGTTGGCGGCCCGGCAGAGCACGTTGGTCAGCTCCATCGGGTTGGCGCCGAGCGCGCTGATGACGAGAAATTGTTCGCGGGGTAGAGGGGGGGTGGACATGCAGCATTCCTGGCGGTGGTGAATCGGTCGGCCAGCCAAGCCGAAAACGGCTAAGGGTAGCGAAAACCGAGGGCAGAGGGAATGCGCACTGCCAAATGGCCCCCGTGGCGAGGGCTCGGCGCCTGGTCCCCATCGGCTTTGTGCAGCGTGCTTCAGGCTACTCGCAAAGCGCTGGGGAGCCTTGTACCATTACGCCTCTTTTTTATTATTCCGGCAGGAGTGGTTGCATGATTGCGGGCAGTATGGTGGCGCTGGTCACGCCCATGGATGCGCAGGGCGGTCTGGACTGGGACAGCCTGAGCAAACTGGTGGACTTCCACTTGCAGGAAGGCACCAATGCAATCGTTGCTGTCGGGACTACCGGTGAGTCGGCCACGCTTAGCGTCGCCGAGCACATCGAAGTGATCCGGCGCGTCGTCGACCAGGTCAATGGCCGGATTCCGGTCATCGCCGGTACGGGCGCCAACTCCACCAGCGAAGCCGTCGAGCTGACCGAGAACGCCAAGTCCGCAGGCGCCGATGCCTGCCTGCTGGTGACCCCGTACTACAACAAGCCGACCCAGGAAGGCCTCTACCTGCACTTCAAACACATCGCCGAGGCCGTGGCGATTCCGCAGATTCTCTACAACGTGCCCGGTCGTACCGTTTGCGACATGCTGCCGGATACCGTCGAGCGGTTGTCCAAGATATCCAACATCATCGGGATCAAGGAGGCCACGGGCGACCTCAAGCGCGGCCAGGAAGTGCTGGATCGTGTCAGCAAGGATTTCCTCGTGTACTCCGGTGATGACCCCACTGCCGTCGAGCTGATGCTGATGGGCGGCAAGGGCAATATCTCCGTGACCGCAAACGTGGCGCCACGCGCCATGAGTGATCTCTGCGCCGCTGCGATGGCCGGTGATGCCACCACTGCTCGGGCAATCAACGAGCGTTTGATGCCGCTGCATCGCGCTCTGTTTCTGGAAGCCAACCCGATCCCAGTCAAGTGGGCACTGCACGAGATGAGCCTGATGGGTAATGGCATCCGTCTGCCGCTGACCTGGCTGAGTCAGAGCTTCCAGGAACCGCTACGCCAGGCAATGCGCCAAACCGGCGTACTGGCTTAATAACAAAGGAATACGCATGAAGCGACTGGCCGGACTTTCGACCCTTGCCCTGATGATCTCTGCAACCAGTGGCTGCGGCTGGCTGTGGGGCGATGATGGATATTTCCGTGACCGCGGTAGTGACTACCTTTCGGCGCGTCAGACCGCACCGATGCAGGTTGCAGTCGATGGCGAGACCCGCCCGCTCGACCCGCTGCTGCCGATTCCGCAGCAGGTTGCTGACAGCACTGGCGTTCCTGGCAAGTACGAAGTGCCGCGCCCCCAGCGTTTGCAAGTGGCGGCAGAGCTCAGTGATTTCAGCGTGCAGTCGTCCGAGGATTCTCGCTGGCTTGTGGCACAGTACACACCGTCACAGGTCTGGACCGCCGCGCGGCAGTTCTTCACCGACAACGGCTTCAGCATTGCTGAAGAGCGCCGCCAGACCGGCGAGTTCACCACGGCCTGGCAAGGCGCCGCGGGGCTGAACGACGCGTTGGTACGCAATCTGGGCATTCAGGATGGCGAAACGCGGGTACGTGTTCGCGTCGAGCCGGGTGTACAGCGCAATACCAGCGAGATCTTCGTGGTCAGCGTCAAGCGTCCAGCCGGCAGCACCGCCGACGTGGCCTGGCCGGAGATTTCCAGCAACAAGGAACTCGATCGGGTACTGCTCGACGAGTTGCAAGCCAGCCTTACCCAGAGCGCCAAGCAAGGCGGCTCGGTGTCGCTGCTGGCAGAGCGTGATTTCGATGCGCCGAGTCGGGTGAATCTGACCGAGGACGGCAGCGGCAATCCTCTGCTGCAGCTGGATAGCGATTTCGATCGCGCCTGGTCCAGTATCGGTCGAGCCCTTCAGGCGGCGGACGTACGCGTGGACGATCTGGACCGCAGCCTTGGCGTGTATTACGTGAATCTGAGCGAGCGTGCCGACGATCCGGATGACAAGCCCGGCTTCTTCAGCCGTCTGTTCGGTGGTGCACCGGACAAGGACGAGATCGAGGCGCGGGCTGAGCGTTATCAGGTACGTCTGACTCGTGTCGGCAATGGCGTTCAGGTCTCGCTCGACAAGAGCGTCGACACCGTCGCACCGGCCGATGTCGCACGCCGGGTGCTCAGTCTGCTCAAGGACAACCTGGGCTAAGCGAGAGCTGCCCTTGCAACACGACACGGATAGGCGAAACCCTCGGTTTCGCCTGTTTCGTTTCTGCCGACCTGCCAACCGCGGAAGTTTCGTATGACCACTCCCACCGCCCTCAGCCTGAAGAAGATCTATTCGGGCAAGGTTCGTGATCTCTACGAGATCGACGACAAACGCATGCTCATGGTCGCCACCGATCGTCTATCGGCGTTCGACGTGATTCTTGCCGAACCGATTCCGGAGAAAGGCAAGATACTCACCGCGATCTCCAACTTCTGGTTCGACAAGCTCAACGGCCTGATCCCCAACCACTTCACCGGTGACAAGGTCGAAGACGTTGTGCCGGCAACCGAGTTGCCGCTGGTAGAAGGCCGTGCCGTGGTCGCCAAGCGTCTAAAGCCGGTAGCAGTGGAGGCGATTGTGCGTGGCTATATCGTCGGCTCCGGCTGGAAGGAATACCAAAAGAGCGGCACGGTTTGCGGCATCCAGCTGCCAGCCGGCTTGAAAGAAGCTGCCAAGCTGCCGCAGCCAATCTTCACACCTTCGACCAAGGCGGCAGTGGGCGATCACGACGAGAACATCTCGTTCGAGCAGTGCGAGGCTATCATCGGCAAGGAGCTTGCTGCCCAGGTGCGCGACGTGTCCATCGCGCTCTATAGCGCGGCAGTCGAGTACGCAGCCACGCGCGGCATCATCATCGCCGACACCAAGTTCGAGTTCGGGCTCGACGACGACGGCACGCTGACGCTGATGGACGAAGTGCTCACACCCGACTCGAGCCGCTTCTGGCCAGCCGATAGCTACGAGGAAGGCAAGAACCCGCCGAGCTTCGACAAGCAGTTCGTCCGTGACTGGCTCGAATCCACCGGCTGGAACAAGCAGCCGCCGGCTCCAGCTGTTCCGGCCGACGTTGCACAGCGAACTGCCGACAAGTACCGCGAGGCGCTGACCCGTCTGACGGCCTGACTGAACTGCATGACCAGGCTCGCCCTGCGTCCGCTCATGGTGGGCCGCAAGAGACTGAAAACGGTAAAAAATCTATGCAGTTGGGGTTCGACAAACCTGCTCCAGCTGCTATGATGCGCGCCGCTGGAGAGATGCCGGAGTGGCCGAACGGGACGGATTCGAAATCCGTTGTACCCTCGCGGGTACCTAGGGTTCAAATCCCTATCTCTCCGCCACTACAAAAAAGTGCTTTAAAATCAACAACTTAGAGCACTTCGAAAACCTCAATTTGTAGCAGTCATTTGTAGCAAAATTATTTTTGCTGGCTGTGCAGGTTGGGGTTTTTTTTCGTCTGCTGAAAAGTCCTTCTCAGAGCGATTCTGAGCGATTTCAGCCCACTTCCTACCATAGACACACAAAACAGCAGATCGGGCCGCTATGGGCCTCTCTGGCGGTTTCCGTGTGGGTTCCAGTCCTAGCGGTTGGGGTAGGGAAGCAAGCTAGGTCAACGAACCTGAGCAGGTGCTAACCGAGAGGTTTAGATGGTTGAGGCTTCAAAGATATATCTCCGAACCTTGAAAAGTCTTTTTTCCATGATAAATTATAATTAATAACAATGAGAATCATTATGGAGAAAGACAACTTCACATCAAGAGCGGGGAAAATTGGCGAGATAGGCGGTAAGATTGGCGGATTCAAAAGAAAGCAGAAATCACTATTCTTAGTGAATTTCGTTAAGATGATTGAAATGCTAGAGTTTTCAGAAATTAGATTCACTTCGAATCTAGCTAAGAAATTGATTGCAGCTTTCAATAAAGGACGTTCAGTTGATAACAATTTGCTTATTGAGTATTTCGCAACCAAAGGAAATAAGCTAAAGCAAAAAGATTTAGACGAAATCGTTCAGGGATTCTATGAGACTCATCGTGAATTGTATGAAGAGCAATGGGAACAAGCGAAGCTAGAGATAGAAGCTGAAGCTGAAGAACTGAAACGTAAACTAATCGAAGAACTCAAGAGCCGCTAAATGCGGTTTTTTTGTGCCTGAATCCTTTCCTAACCCTTTCCTAAACCAATCCTAACGGTTTAATAATAATTTAATAAAGTTATAGGAATGAGATTGACAGAGTTAAGAGAAATGATAAATTAGTAATAATTAACATATTTTATTCAGATGATTTTAAAAGAAAAAGACCTTCAATTTGTAAAAGAGATAGTTAGAAAAAGGTTAGGAGTAGTTAGAGAAATATTCTTAGTTAACCATAATTACACTGAAGCAAGATTGTATCTTCAGATTAAATCTGAGCTTAAAGACACAATCAAAAGCATTCCTGAGTTAAATTCATACTCAATAACTCTAACAAAATCTATTCTGAATCATAAAAACAGAATCGAACCTTCAGATGAATTCATATCGTTAAAGCAATTTGAGAAGCTTTCAGGAATTAGACCGAGCGTAGCTAAGAAGATGTTAATCAAACAAGGTTATTTCATAGGGAATCACCCGACTAACAAAAGCTATAGGTTAAATTGCGTTTTCACTACATTGCTTAAATTCAAAGTCACTGCTATGAAAAGCAGAACTGAAACGATACTAACGCTATGGAGAGAAAAGTTTCTATTCGGTTTACTGAAAAAATATAAGCCAGAGTTTCTAACGCTTAACGAAGTTTTCACGTTTCATAAAGCACGTTCTGAAAGAGAATGCTTTAACCAGATTCAGCGTCATTATGAAGCACTGATAGGTAAACCGTTAGGGCGTTACTATAATATTGAATCAATTATTATCCTGATTGATTCACTGCTTAAGAAAGAACTGAACGATAGACCTGAAACGTATAAACCGAGGCTTGAAGTTCTGAGAAAATATCTTGTCTACTATCAAGCTAAATTCTGAAATCAAGCAAGGCACCTAGACGGTGCTTTTTTTCTGTCTGTATCCCTCCCTACCTTCTCCTAATCCACTCGTAACGTTTCCTATCGTCTCCGAATGATTTCCTAGCTTTTCCTAGCACCTTCCTAGCCGTGTCCTATGGCTATCTGAATCGCTTCCGATTCCTTTAATACTCAAATCTTAAAGCCTTCCTATGTCATTCCTAACCGTTTAGGAACGCATTCCTAAGCCATTCCTAACGGTCTAGGACGGGAATCGTAAAAAAATCATTAAAAATTTCCTAAGCCATTCCTAAGATTTTAGGAACACAAAATAAGCCTGATTTCAAGCCAAAAGATTAATTTATTGATTGAATTTTCGATCCGTTAATTTATACATAAATAGAGATAATCAATCAGAAATCAAAGATCGATCAGTTGACACAATGATTCATCATGCTAAATTGAATGAAAGATTGATAAATAAAGAATGATTAATTTAACGAAAATGGAGAATGAAATTATGAATAATGAAGAAAACAAAACTGCAACAGTAGCAGTGATGATAAATCCGAAAGGTGGAACCGCCAAATCTACGACTAGCATTAACCTTGCTTTGTATCTTGTGAGTCAAGGTTATGAAGTTTTGTTCGTTGATGCTGACGTTCAGAAAACCGGCTGTAAGACATTCGCAAAAAGAGAAGAATTAGGGTTGATTTGCCCGGTTGTAGCTGAGAAAACTAATGGTTTGGCACGATTCATTGACCATATGAAATCATCTTTTGATTTCATCGTGATTGATACTCAAGGTGCTGACTCTAACGTAACTCGTGACGCTCTAGCTGTTGCTGATTGGTCCTTCACTCCATTCTCTTATACTGGATTTGACGTAAACGAATTAGGAACGGTCGTAGATTGGGTTTTGAAAGCTCAGAGTTTCAATAAGAATCTTATCTCTTTCTTCCTGCCTTCGATGGTCATCAAGCAAAGAACGGCTGTGAAGCGTGTTGAGAGAAATAAAGCTGAAGCGAATATTCTTAAAGCTATCGAAATTGCAGGTTATGAAAATGTTGCACCGGCTGAACTGAATATTCATCTGTTGAAAACCGAAATCAGTCTAAACGCTGAATATACAAAGATGGATGCAGGAAAAAGCGTTTTCGAATTGACTAAAGGAAAAACCCTAACGCCAATGCTTGAATATTTGAGTCTTCTTAACGAGACAGTAGAAATCGTTAACGGTAAAGAAATTAACAATAAGGAGGTAGCGTAATATGAACACATTGAATAACCCTTTGGCTGGATTGAAGAAGCCAGCAAAACCAATAATGACAAGAGAAGAATTCACATCAGAAGCACCAATGCAAATTGGTTCTGTTGAGCAGGTTAAGAAAGTTGAGCCAAAGATAATAGATTTGTCTGAGTTAGATAAAATGCTTGAGGAAAGCAAAAAGGTAGAAGCACCTGTTAAGGAAAAGCTAAAACCTGAAACTGCTCTATTGACTGAAGAACGTATTAAGAAGCTTCAGATTCTAGCTAACAAGCTAGGAATTGCTAAAGCTCACGTTCACGGAATCGGCATAGATTTACTGTTCGAAAAAATCATTCTAGAAGGCCAATAAGGTCTTCTTTTTTTAGGGTTAGGGAAATGACCGAAGTGAACGAAGTTGAGGCGGTAGGAGTAACAGAAATGGGGGTCTTCGACCGGCAACAGAAATTACAGCTAGAGCTACTGAAAGTCAGATTCATAGATGAACTGGCAGAAATACCAGACTCTAAGACGATTCCACTACTGATTACTAAGCTTTTCAAGCACGTTTTCACATAAGACTAGACCTATGAAATCATCAATAAGCCTCTTAACTGAGGCTTTTTTGTGTCCATCTACTACCAAAACACTACCGTTCGTCGGATTATTTTAAAAACATGATTTTTGATTAATTAACGCAGCCCATGTTTCATCATGGTTTGAATAAAAAATCTTATTTTTGATTAACTTCACCTTGACTTTTGATTATTGATTAATTCAAAAACTTAATATATTATTTGCTCACTTTCCGAAACGAGAGAAACAAAATGAAAACCTAAATGGAGAATAATATGAATACATACGAAATGGTAAAAAAAGCTGGTTATGACGTAGAAATCAAAAAGCATAGCTATAAAACGTTCAAGATGCACTTGAAGAAAGACAATAAACGAACTGGATATTTCGTTTTCTTTGATGAGATATTGCTTACCTCTAGCAGTCTACAAGGCAAGATTTCAGATGGCTCTTACATTGAGTATGCAAGCCTTGTTAGAGCAATTGATAAGGTTTTTGAGATTATCGCTAAGCATATAGAAAATGGCGATTATATCGAAGAAGAAGAAATTAAGAAGCTTACGCTTTCTAATAATGAAAAGATTGATAGTTTTGTTGATGAAAAGAAAGATTGTAAGATTTACTTTATTTATAATGGTAGATATACAGAAGTTCAATACTTCGAAAATGATTTAAGCAACGGATATATCATAAGCTTAAATACTGATTTATACGTTGAAATTAAAGCAGAAAAAGTGAAATTCATTTACAGAAATGGATTCTTCAAAGATGCTCATGTTATTGAGTATCACGATTTGAAGCGTGTCATTAATTTTGAGAACCATTCAGTTGAAATAGATTTAGGTGCTAGCGGTTGTATCACGCTAGCTACTGAGCTTGAAGATTGGTATGACGAAGTAGCTTGAAATTGCGTTAAAAACATCATTGGTCACAAAGGTAAATCACAACATAAAAATAGGAGAAACATTATGTTTAGCGAAAAATATTTAGATTTCAGAGCGGCAATTGGGGAGTTCGTAAGCGTAAATGAGCCTTACACGAATCTTGTATTTGGTGCCATGGGTTTTCATTTCAAGTCTTTAGAAAAGGTTTACATATCATCGTATGATAAATATATACGATTTGATAATAACTCTGAAGTCGCTATGTTGATTTATGATGACTTGGTTTCATTTTGCCTTAAAGAACATATAAACAATGAAGACCGTGTAGAAGATGGTCATAAAATTGCTGAATTTAAAATTAATAATAATTCTATTCATGTGTTAACAGTCAGCGGTTTAGAAATACTAATTAGTCTTTAAGTCTGTAAATAAACTTTCATTGGTCACAAAGGTAAGAAATAACGAAAAAACTATAGGAGAAAAACGTTATGTGTTCATTAAATCTATCTGTGCAACAAACTATTCAATCTGCAATCCTCCCGATTTTCTTCAGTGCTTTGACTCAGCCTGAATCTCTTAGCGAATTCGAATCGTTTTATAAGAATATCGCTCGCAAGCAAAAATATCAGCATTACGTAAAAGGGAATGAGTTTATAGAACGCTTTGTCTATGCGTTTGAACTGTTCATGCTTGTTCGTGTATCGAATTACAGCAAAGACGTTGTTGATTATCTCGCTATTGCTGATTACGTGCATGCAAATAAATCTGAACTGATTAACAAGCTTCAAGCTAATAAGTTCTTCGCTGCTTATGGTTTGGAGAACTCACTATGAATAATAATTACGATTACGAAAAGTTCACAAGCTTGATGAGGAATCACATTAATAACATTGGGCATGAATACATATCAGTCAGTGCCAAAGATTTTAGCAATTCCGAAGCGTTCTGTTGGTTCAATGTTGAATGTAATCAGTTTTGCATTAATCTTTCTTCAGAAACAACAGCGATTATTGATAAAGATTCAATTGAGTTTTGGTATTACGGCTGGGCTAATCGTTTCGGTGAAATGATAAGTGAAGATACTATCACTCACTACGAAATAGAAAATGGAATTCTAGAACTCTATTTTGAAGACAGAGAATCATTGTGTATCGAGATTTCAGGGGAGGATATGCAATGAATAATCAATTCAGAGAATTAGCAAAGACTTTAGAAAATGCTGTTTCCCGTTCAGCGGCTTTTGATGTGCGTTTCGGTCGATACAGTTTTGCAAATAGTAAAGTAGTAGTTGAATGTACAAGTGACGTTGAAGATGAAGATTATGAGCTAGATATTAGCTTTTATGATGACAGAATCTTTGTATATCTAAGTGATGAAACGTCTTTAATGGTCATGAAAGATTCCATTCAGATTTATTATAGATGTTGTATTTTTGATGAGTTTCTTACTAGTGACGAATTCGATATTGGCGAAATACGATGCCCTAAGTATTTCTCAATTGATAAGTTAGACATTGATGAAATTAAAGTCAATGAAGATATATTGTCTATAAAAATTAAAGGTGGAAAAACTATAGAAAAAACAATCGAAATTACTATTAAAGGAGAATCAAATGAATAAGTATAAGAAATTGAAAAACGCAATTCTAAACATCTCAGATAGCAAAAACCAAAGCATTAGCAAAGCTGAGCGTGATTCTTACACTGTATTTATCGAAATGGCTTTGATGTGTTCATTGATGAACATCAGACAGAGATATTTAGACAGATGCTACTCTGAAGAAGAAATGCAACAGTATTTGATTGTTAAGAAATCAGTCATTGAAAATAATGAAAGTATAAAGCTGATACAGACTAAATCATCAAAGATTGATGAAGCTTATAGAATCTATGCTGAAATAGTTCAAGAGTCAGAACCATTCACTGACGTTCTATCGTTGCTTCACGAAGAAATTTTGCTGAGTGGTGGCCGTGGTGATGGCTTAGGGCAGTTCTTTACTCCACCTGACCTAGCACGTTCTTTAGCAATGATGTTGTTCAACGAAACGACTGAATACCCTAGCGGCACGCTACAATTCTCAGAGCCTTGTTGCGGTTCTGGTGCCTTGGCACTAGCTCCACTGAACCAGATGATTAAAACCGCTCCTGACCGTCTTAGAGACGTTCACTTGATACTCAATGACATTGATTCGTTAGCTGTGAAATCTGCGATTCTTCAAGTGCTGATGACGTGTATCTATCACAACATCGAGCTATCGAGAGTTGATGTTTATAACGCTAATTTGATTTCTCAGTATATGAAGGGTGATACGTTCTTTATGTGTTTTGAAACTCCAACTGAAAAACCGGAAGCTTTCAGGGCATTTAAAGAAATGATGAGATTGGTTCTAGATGTAGAAGAAGACCTAAAACCGCAAAAAGAACTAGCTGTTGAATATTGACAGACTTTAAGCAGGTGATAAATTATTAATGTTAAGGAGATAAATATGAATAAGATAAACATGACAATCGCAAAAAACAAAATATTAGCTGATAGGATAGTTGACGTTGAATACGCTGGCGAGATTTTCAGACAAAGAACGGCAGTAAAGGTAGGTAAATCTATCTACATCAGAATTGACGCGAACAAAGCTCTTTATCTAACAGCGAAGGAAATTAAGATTCAGGAAGGTGGTTTGTTAGGTTCAAGCTATACAGTCGATAAGGTTTCAAGCATTATCGAAGATGATTCAGGGAAAATTGTTTATAAGCTTAGTGGTGGTGCTGTTCTTAAAATCAAATGCTGATGCTGAACATCGAAACTAATCAGGCCCGTAAGGGCTTTTTTAATGTCTGCTATTTATTAAAAATCTTTGGTAGGGACTTTACATTTATTTTCGATTCATTATTGACAGACTTTTATCACATGATAAATTATTAATATGAATGATAGAAAAGGAATATATGAGTAGAAGAAACAAAATAAGAATAAGTGAAGAGAATAAGATTTCTACATACAGAAAAGCTTTTGGATGGCACATAAGATTTCAGCTTCAATTTCTAATAGTGGCAGCTATGGCCGCTTTCCTAAGTTTAAGCAATATATCTCTAAGCCTTAGATTCGAAGCAGGTTTTTATGTATTGTTTTTGGGATTTATATTTTATTTTGCTTTGAATATTAGTAAATGCTTAAATTTCATTTTGCTTTCTCCAGTTCAATTCTTAACCTTAGATGATAGTTATTTAAGAAAACTAGAATGTAAAATTAACATCAGGTTAGATAAAGAAGATGTTTTCAACTTTATCTTATGCATGCTGATTGCGATATTTCATACAGTGGATTCATTCTCAGTAGAAAGAATAGCCGCAACTGTTTTTCTGTTTATAAGTGTCTATTTAACATTTCTATATATGCTCAAGTCTGGTGAATCAAGAGAAAAAGAATCTAACCAACTAACCAAAGGAGAATGATATGAAAGACGAAACTGAAATAAAGCAGGATAATTTCATTAAAGTAACAACGGCTAAAGAATTCATCGAAGATAATCAAGCTCTTCTTGGTTCCGCTGAAAAACTATCTCCACCTAATCAGATTCTTTATATTGCTTTTATTGCAATTTTCCCTCTTTTGTATATTTTCGGAATTGTTTTATTATTTTTGTTGGGTAATATATCTGGAGTATTTGATTATTTGGCACTTAATATGTTGATTGGTAATTTATTTTTTTCAATAGCTGTTGCTATGATTGTCTATATGCCAGTGGTTATAATAAAAGCCCAAGCTAGTTTTCTTATGTATTTATGGAAACAAGAGGCTAAAAGCTTGAAAAACCAATAAGAAGCCCGATGGGCTTTTTTCTTATGTCGTCCTGACTTTCAATAAATCACTCCATTTCGTTGTATATGCGGGGCTTAGAAACTCTCTCTTCATTCCCCAACCGGCATTTTCAGGTTCTGCTGCAAATCTAATCGTTCCTGTTCCCTGAGTCCTGTTCACGTAGTCAATCAAGCTCATAAGCTTGTCTGTGTTTCTCCTTTCTGGTTTAGCGAAAAGGTCAGGGACGTATCCTTTTTTGTCTATGAACTGGCTTAGGAGAATGCCAGCCTTGGCGTATGCGAACCCTTGACGATAGATACCAGTCAAACCGGCCTGAGCGGCTGCTATAAGCTCGCGTGTATCGTCTGTGGGTGCTTCCAGTGGAACGAGTGCCGTTCTACTGTATGGAAGGGAATCAAAGCGGCTAGTCTGAATGAATACCTGTAAGCAACTGGTCAACTGACCTTCTCTACGTAGCTTAACGGCTGCTCTGGCTGCATACGTAGCAACTGCCTGACGTAGCGGTTCAAGCTCCTTGATACGTTCACCGAACATTCTGGTTGATGCAATGTTCTTCTTCGGTTCTGGTCCTTCAGACAGTGAAAAACAGACGGTTCCTTGTAGCTCCCTAGCTGTTCGCTCGATGTTGACATTGAAGTGTTTGCGTAGGGTTTGTTTGTCAAAATCAGCTAGGTGTTTTGCTTTTGTAATTTTCAGATGCTTTAGCTTTTCAGTCGTTCTATTTCCAATTCCCCATATTTCATTTACCTCTGCGAACGTCAAAAGCTTGTTCTGACGTTCCATGTCGATTAAAACGACTACGCCACCTGTTTTATCTTTCCAGTTCTTAGAAGCCCAATTGTTCAATTTGGCTAAAGTTTTCGTTCTCCCTACTCCTATTCCTACGGGCATTCCTACGTCTTTCAGAATTTTTTTCTGAATCTCTTTGCACAACGATTCAAGCTCAGATTCTTTGATTCCTGTAAGGTCAACAAAACATTCATCAATCGAATAAATTTCATAGAACGGAACGAATGACTGAATGACTTTGACGACTCGGTTAGAAATGTCTTGATAAAGTGCATAATTCGATGAGCAGGGAATTACTAAACCTCTATCAACTAGGTCTTTGATTTCGAAAAATGGCTGACCCATCTTAATTTTCAGTGCTTTGCTTCCTGCGTCTCTCGCTACGACTGCTCCGTCATTATTCGATAGGACTACACAAGCTTTATCTTTCAGATAAGGATTGAATATCTTTTCGCAACTGACATAAAAGCTATTACAGTCGATTAACCCGAAAGTCTTCATAGCTTGTGCAAATTCCATAGAACCACGCCCCACATTTCGGCGTCTTCATCTTCACCTAAGATGATTGTCTTATAAGCTGGATTAGCCGATTTAAGAGCAGGTTTATCGTCAACCCTAGTGAATGTCTTAACTAAGAATTCTGAGCCGATACGAGCGACCACAACGTTTCCTAAAGCTGCTTCCTTGGCTTTATCGACTATGAGAATGTCACCGTCATAGATTCCTAAACCGTTCATAGAATCGCCGGAAGCGATGAGCAGGAATAGTGATGGCCGACCTATGCCGCAAAGGTCATCAAGGCTCAAGGGTGGTTCTTCGAACTCTTGGGCTGGGCTAGGGAATCCGCACGAAGCAGGACCGTAGGAACGCAGTAGATGGGGCCGTATGGCTCTAGCTAGCGGGATTGGTGACGTAAGCATAGTGACTACCTGAACACTGTCTATACATACAGTATCGGGGTTCTCCTCGATCCGAGCAAGGCCACTGGTCTAGCTAGGTGGTGGATAGCTATTTCTTTGGCGTTAAATTGACTAAACGTCAAATCATGATAATTTTATTATTAATAAACTATTATGAGTGACTTATGAATGAATTATTTTTGAGAGACAAAATAGTCAAAATGGTAGACCCGCTATTTTTCAATAGCGATAAATACACTGTGAAACTGACTGATTTTGAAGTTGATGATGTTGTTGCGTTGTCTGGCTTGAAAAACACGGTAGATAATAAGGAATTAGCAGAACGAGTTCTGATGAAAGCTATAGAAATAGAGAAGGTAATAGGAAAGGGAAAAGCTGCTGATGTAATGCTTGAAAGTGCTAATAATCTTTTAGACGACTGCAAACCTGATTATTACTTTAGAAGAGTAGACGCTTTAAAATCAAAAGCTATGTCTGAAATGAAAGAAGAACAAGCACCAAAGCACCTAAACGCAAAGCTTACAATGTGATTCATACTGATTAACCTAAGCCCTTAACCGGGCTTTTTTTATGTCTTAAGATTGACAGACTTTAAACGCATGATAAATTAATATTATGAATAAATAAAATGCAATTATGAAATTCAGATATGAAATGAGACGCTATGTAGAAGAAGACGATTTCAGAGCTATCGAAATCAGAAAGAGTTTGTTAGCTGGTCTTTACGATAAAACGCTTCTCACTGATTACGATGAAGAAGAGATTGAATCATTCAAGCGAAAAGCTGTAGATGATTTAAGAAATCTAGGGATATTGCCTGAAGAATCAACAGGAAAGAGTAGGGGAGGGAGTAGTAAAAAACTAAAAATGTAAGTCGCACGAAGCGACTTTTTTTATATCTCAAATTTGTTGTTTTGTTTGTTCTTCATCAGTTGCTTATGAACGATAGCCACTTCATCGGCTGCTGTTGCTGAGTATTGATATTTCTTTAAAACGTCTAAATCTTCGTGAAGATAGCTTTTTTCTGAGAACAGAGCGTTCAATTCCTTCTCTGACATTCCTTTGAAATCGCTTGATGGCGTTAGGGAACGTGCGTAGTAGACCGAATCACCTATCTTGAAATACTCAGTGCGGTTCCTTGTGTAAGCCCCGGTGAACTCGTTCTTCTCTACGTGCTTGGCATACCCTACAAGCGTAGTGAACGCTGTAGCTCGTTCTAATGCCTCAGAATTGAGCGATATACCTTCGGAACCTGGAACCCTACGGTATGGACTGAATTCAAGCCCATTCAGCACAAGAGACGTAGCTACTGCTCTAGTATAGGGTTTCATCTGGTCATCGAAGTGCGAGTGACTGAAGAGCATTTCAGAGGCTTCTAGGGCATAGTCTCTGACGTTTGGTGTGTCCCTTTGCATTGCGATAGCTAGGCCAGTCTTCATACGTTCAAGCTGTTCGGCTGGTTCGGCCAAAATGTGGTCATAGCTTCCCTTGATGAAATTTTCGAAAATTTGTCTGTGTTCAAAAATTGCCGAATCATTTCTTTTGTAAGATGTTGCTAGTCTTTTGACTTCTTCTACTAATTCTTCTTTATTCATAAATTACTCCTTTATTATTGATTTATCTGGCGAACTGAAATTCAATTCGCTTGATTCTTATAGCTTGATTTCTTCAAAGCTCCTTTAGACGTATCAAGTTTTGCTTTAGCTTCTTCAGCGTTTACTAATTCTGTTGTTGATTCACTAGCGAAAAGTTTTGTGATGAAAGATACGATTTGGTCAATCTTTCCGAATGTAATCCACGCAAACACGATTCCCATGAATATCGTTACGCCTTCGCTCCATAAAAGATTTATGTAGTTCGTGAAGCTAATATCGTCAGACATTATGTAAACGTCACTGAATGTTGAATCGTAAAGATTAAACATTGCTATGTCATAGCAGAAAGCAGCGATGAAGAATGAAGCGACTATTATTGATGGTTTCATAAAGAACAGAATCATTTCTTTAAAAGCTTCTGAAATGTCTAACGTTTCATCAGTCTGTTTGTTGTATAAGTCTTTAGCTATCATCATCATTATCTTAAGAATGAAACCTAGCATTCCAATTAAAAGAACTACAACTGTTGCAGTGATGAACATATAGATTGCGATTTCCTGACCGTAAGCTATGAAGAATCCTAGAGTCATAAGTGACGTTCCAACGCTTTGAACTTCTTCCTGAAGTCTTCCGTTTAAAGCGATTGAAGCAGCTAAAATGTAGAAAGCTTCTGATGTTTGGAAATCCATTTCTGAAGACTGCCAAGCGTCCGCCGTAGCTGCGTCTAGTGCAACGATTCCGCCAACTTGAGCACCAGTCTTAACAACTCCGAATAAACGATTTGGAGCGTTTCTAACAGCATTTGAAACCATAGCTTCAGCACTTCTACTACGTGAAGCACTTCCTTTGTTGAGAAACGCTAAACTTTTGATTGTCGCACCAGTCAATAACATCTTTGTGCCGTAGATATTCTTTTCTTCACTTCTGCTCAAACATCTGAATTGCTCAGTGTTTTCTTTAGCATGAACCATACAATATTTGTATCTTCTATATCCGAAAATTCCATCTTCACCAAAGCTTAGGAAATTGCTAATTAATTGTTTAACGCTAGCAGATGACAAGCTTGAGCTATCTTCTACTTCAATTGATGCGTGAAGTTCCTTTAAGAATTTTTCGTCTCTCTGGTTAGGGTTGTAAGTCGTAGAAACTGGAATTGAAAACGCTGATGCTGGATAAGTATTCTTATACGTTTCTTTTTTAACATCAGTATAAAGCTCTACGCTGTAGCTGTTATAAAAGACTTTTCCGTTTTCAGTGAGTGTAGGTCTTTTCTGTCTGTTCATCTGGTTAGCAAGCTGAAAGACTTGTTCTTTAACCTGACTTTCACTGCTTTTAACGAAGTTGTAGAACTCTAAAGCAACTGATAGGGCATAAAGACTTTTTGTTGATGACTCAGCTACACAAGATTTAGCGTTGCTTGAATCAAGTGCTGAGACGTTGCAAAGGTCTACGTTTGCGTTGTTGTGTTTGAATTCAACATCAAGATTGTTAAAGAAATTGCTCATTGATTCAGATTGACATGCTGCCGCTCTGTATCTGTATAGCTGAACAACTTTAAGAGAAACACCACGATTGAGGCTATAGCTGTCTAAATCTGAGCAACTGATTTTACTGAAGTCTTCAGTCTCGATATTTGCATAAACGTTAGTTTTGTAGTTAAGAATCTTCTCAGCGTGGAATCTGCTTTTTGCGTGTGATTCTGTTAAGAATTCTCTAATCTGAGATACTTGATAATCTTTCCCGTAGCTAAAGCCGAACTTATCTGAAATTTCATAGCCAACCTTATTTAACAGAATTGAGCTTCTAAAAACAGCTTTACCAAAGATTGATTCAGTTAAGACTTTATCACCTATGACGGTGAAATTCAGATTAGATGAAGCGGTTTTGTTGTTAGCAATGGCGACTTCATAGAATTCAATCTGATTTAGAAATTCAGAAGTCTTGAAGTATTTGTTTGGTGCTTGGATAGAGACGTTCTGTCCTATGTCGTTTTTGTCTGAATAATAAGTTAGCTGAGTGTTAGCTAAATTAACTCCGCTGAATGAAATTATTCCAAATAGAATCCAAGCAACTGAAATTCCATTTGCGGGGTGCGGAGCAAAAATAATCGCTATGATTGCTTTATAGATGATTGATTCAATTCCTTTTGCTTTTCCTTTACTTGAAGCTTGAATGTTAGTGACAAAGGATATTCTGAAAATCACATAAATGATGATTAAGAATAACGTAACGTTGAAGTTATAGAAAACTGTCTGAATTAAATCAGTGTAATCTTCATTGAATGGTTTTAAGTCTGTTGGGCACGTAACGTTTACATTATAGCCATAAAAAAAAGAAAGACTTGTATTAATTAGGAATTCTGCGACTGGCCTTGTATAAACGACGCAATAGGATTTTAACGTAGCGTTATTGTTTTTAGCTTGTTCATCTATATACGATTCAATTTGAGTTTGTTGAGCTTCTTTGAAATCATCATTATAGCTGCAACCTGATAAACTGAATAAAAGTAGAAAAAGGATTAAGATTCTCATATTAAAATATTTATTATATATAATAAATATATCATTCTTTAAAAGTCTGTCAATTATGAGAACAAAGAAAAAGTAGCCGAAGCTACTTATTATCTTATTTTGTTGCTGCTTGGGCTGGCTTTTTCATCATCTGTTTTGCCATTCGCTTAAATCTGTTTTCTGCTCCATTTTTAGCACTGTCTGACGGTCTTCTTACTAACATGTAAATCCACATTGCTGGACACACGATAGCTAGTGCTGTGTCGATTCTATGAAGCAATTCTTCAGCCATATTGAAGAAATCACCGTGAAGTTTATTTCTCTCTAAGAATCCTAAAGCTAATCCGAACAACGTTTTTAAGATTAATGTTGTGATACTCCAGCCTGAAGTTACGATGTAGAACATGAACGCGATTACGTGCAACATTCCCACAAAGATTCCTGAACCATCAGCATTGATTGTGAAGGCTTTGAGCGTTAATAGGTTTGCTGCTGTGATGAAAAATCCGCTGACTTCTGTTGAAATGATGAATATCAAAGCGTTAAGAATAGGTAGGAAAAATATTGTTCCGAAGATTGAGAAGAACGAAATAGCAATGTATCTCCAATTGTTTTCATCGTTGTAGTTAAAGAATCTTGCAAGCAAAAGCCAAGAGAAAAGGTAGCTCACAACAAAAGAGATATTAATTAGGTTATCTAAAAACATATACATCATTGGTTCTAGACTAGGAACAACATAAGCTAAAAAACCTCCTACGACTAATAGCGGGGCAATCATAACGTCCGTGATGGAAAACATATTTACCAAAGCATTAGCCATTGATTGCACGCCATTTTTAGCAGCTTTAGTGAACTCAACTGCTTTCTTTATCATTCCTTTGTTATTCTTCACATTTGCTTTAGCAGTCTTATGAACTTCTTTTGTAGCTAAGAACTGAACAGCTAGAGAAGCAGACTTTAACTGAACAGCAATGTTTATCATCGCTTGTCCTAATTTCTGATACGCTATTTTAGGGTCTTCAGAAGTGGTTAAACATTTTGATAATGTGCAATTTGGGTCATACTTGAAGCTTCTGTAATACTCGGTTTTGATTGATGAAAAGATTCCGGCTATGGTTGAAATACTGCTAGCGTTCTTATCAGTCAATGACTTGTTAGCTATGTAATCAGTAGACATAGCAGAGAAATCAACATCAGACATATTCTCTGGTTGAGTTGAAAGACTTCCGATTACTTCAGAATAAGCGTCATTGAACAACAAAACGTCTTGACTGTTTTTGCGTGTTGTTGATTTTGAGTCATCAATAAAGCTGTCTCTACCAGCATATGTATATGAAATGTTGTTGTTCAGCATATACATATAATGATTGTCAGAAATCTTGTCATTCTTTAAAGCAGTAGAGTTCATTACATATTCATCAAAGCCTTTGTGAAGCACTTTGAACAATCTTTCGTTCACATCGTTATATTGTAGTGCTGACCAGAATTGGCGATTCACTTCTAATCGAAATTCATAGATTTCATTTACTAAAGCCTCTGTTAAAGCGTCTGCTTTCTCTACGTTTCCAGAGTCAGCGGTTACGGTGATTTGATTCCCGTTTTTTATTAAGCAATAGTTCCTATCCATCTTTCCAGATTCAAGAGCTTTTCTTGAATCATACTTTCTCTCTTGCTCAAATTCACAAGCTCGGGCTTCGATGAACTGAGCAGTTTCAAGCTGACTGATAAAGTCTTTTGTGTATCTCTGTTTGAAGATGTTGAGTTCGGAATTGTTGAAGAAGTAGAAAGCCGCTGCTTTCACTAATTCTGCTGAGACTTTATTCTTCTTCATTTCATCAGCGTATGAATTCCATTTCGACAATTCGCTAATAGAATTTACTGGCTCGATTACCGTAGGCTTTATCTTGTCTGCAACTGACTTATCAAGAGTTGTATAACGAAGTGTCAATAATCCTGATTCATGTAAAGCTATTCCGTCGAATTTCGTATCATAGATTTCTACTGGTTGATAATGCGTTATGCTTGAATCGTTCAAGTGAACGTATCTTTCATCACATGTATAAAGCGTGTCAGTGTTGAAGATTCTGTTGTGATACTTATCAGACTGAATGCAGCTTAGGGCATTGTTTACGACTGCGGAAACGTAGTGTTCAGAAACAGTTCGTTCAGCAGCTTCTTTATAATCAGTCTTAACAGTTTGAACGTTTCCATTCTGTAACTCTGACAGAGCAGAAGAATTAAAAGAGTTAACAACATACATTGAAGCGAATTTAACGTCATAAATTAATGACTGAAAAATTGTGGTATGTCCGCCGTAAAGGTTAGGGAATATCATTACAGTGGCAAACATCATTCCAGCAATCCAACTGCTTCTGAATGGTTTTTGCTGCATTTGCTCGATAAGACAAGCTTTAAAACCAAAGCAAAAGAAAACTACACAAACAAATATCATTAAGTAGTGAGAGAAGTTGCTTATCTTATTAATCTTTCCAGCTTCGTTATAAACGACTCTCCTAGCTTCATCAGAGTATGCGTTATCTAAGGAATCGTTTTTATCAACAATTCCTTTAGCTACTACTTTGTCATTAGTTAACTGAGGGTTAAGCTTATAGAGATTATGAAGGGTTCTATTTTCCGGCGAAAAGGTAAAATTGAAACCCTGAACCTTTCCGTTTTCTATTCCGTGTTCTTTATATCTTTCTTCGAATTCTGGTTCTAAAGCAGAAGCTGAACTGAATGAAAGTAGAAGGGTTAAAAAAATAAGTAGTTTTTTCATTATTAAAATATATGTTCTATATTTAATAATTTATCATTTAATGAAAGTCTGTCAATAATTGAAGTAGTAAATAAAATATTATTTTGGGGTGGGAGTAACTGAAATGGTTGATGTTAAAGGAATGATGAAAAGCTATATCTGAAGATAAATGAAAAGCTCAGATGCTTCTAGAATCGTCTGAAACGATAGGGAAGGGCGGTAGGTGCTGGACATTAGGAACGTTGCTGTAATCGCTTGGTTTTGGCTTACAGCGGGCAAAAAAAAGCCCCTGAAGGTTAGGGGCTGACTCTTGAAAGCTGAACCTATTTACAAGGTAAATATCTATCTAAGGACCACATCAAGATAAGTTCAATGGGGTAATAATCAACAGTTTCTTTTCCTTTTTCAATTATAAGTTCCTGAATATACTTATCTAAAATTCTAAGCATGTTTTCACTATTTAAAGCTTCGATGCTTGAAATGCAATAAGTTTTTGTTCCTAGCATACCTTTAGAGATAAGATAAGCTTGACCATATTCATAGCCGTTTGCCAGACCTGAAATATAATCACGCACGTATTCAGGTGATGACTTAAGATTATCTTTATATTCAATTACAGTCATTGCTTGTGCTGTGCTGCTCAGTAAAAGAATCAAGCTAGCGATGATTGTCTTCATTCGTTTCTTCCGTGGGTTGGATTCTCAACTTCAATTTCAACAATCTTACAACCTTCGATTTTTCCCAAAAGCAAAGCCTTTCCGAACTCTAAACGTGGATTTTCAAGTTCAGGATTCGCAGTTCTGAAGTCATTGACTAGCTTGAGTGCTTTATCGTGCATTCGACCCATTAGACGAAACTGAAATCTATCGTTCTGATACTCAAATACAAGCTTCTTGATTAGCATAACTTCACCATAAAAAAGCCCCATTGAAGGGGCTTTGATAACGTTTATGCTTACTCAGCAGTCACTTTAGTAGCAGTGTAACCTTTAAACATCTTGGCGTTCTGCTCAGTGATTGCATTGAAAATGTTGTTGCGAGTGGCTGGAACGTTCGAACCGTTGTCCAGTTCGATGACGGAAGGGTCTAGGGATTCGTCTTTTCCTTCAACGATTACCTTGAAACCCAGCTTTTCAAATACCGCTTCATCAGCTTTGAATTTCTTAGCTGCAAGCCCTTGAGCTACTGGCATTTCAATTTTTTCACCCTTGTCAGTAGTGATTTCGATTACTGACTTCTTACGAGTTGCTTTAGCTTCATCATCAGATTTCGGAGCAGCAGTAGAAGAACGACGGCCACCTTTTTTAGTGCCTGCGAACTCGGTAATCGCTTTCTGAGATTCTTTCAGTGCAAGCAATGAGAATTCATAAGCGAGTTCTTCAAACTCGTCTTTGTAAGCTTGAATAACATCAGCGAACTTGTGCTTAGCAGCAAAATCGTTCAGAGCCTTGTTATTCGTCTTAGCTGCGTCATTCACATCTTTCAGCTTTTGAGACAGTTCAATGATTTTATCTGTATCACCATTGATGGCAGCTTCAGCGATTTGCTGATTCAGTTCCGTGAATTTTGCCGGGGTCCGCTTAGCGAAAAATTCTTTCAGAAGGTTCTTAGAAACGGTCTGAGCTTCTTTGACGTAAATCGTGTCACTGACTGCGGTTTCCCACTGCTGTTTAGCAGTAGAATTTCCTTTCTTTTCAACAGTTTGAGTCTCTGTGTTTGCTTGAGTCGCTGCGTTCATAATCTTCTCCATCGGTCTTTATGATTCAGTGATTCGCTCACTGTTGAAGCAAAGATTAAAGGTTAATCATGAATTCATCAATCATTATTTCATTAATCATCATTGAAATTCTATCCATTATCAGATGAATCACATAGATAAATCTAATCGCAATATTGACATTGTTTCTATAAATGATAATTTTAAGATAATTAACATAGAAAAAGGAATATATGTCTGATACTAAGAATGCAATAACTAATTCACTTGAGGCTTCTAAGCTTGTCGGTGCGAAATTCGTTTTCAACTTCAGTGCTGAAAACAATGAAAAAGTAGAAATTCTATCTGCTGATGACTTAGCGACTGCTAAGCAAAACTACGAACAAAATCTTCCAAAAGCTGAACGCTATCAGCAGTTCATAAAAGAGAACTATGGAGATAAGTTCAAGTTCAATCTTGAATTTAAAGACAAAATGGTGATTAGCGACAAATCCGGCAAGCCGCTAGGGATTTATGATTTCGCTCAGAATGACCTAGATTTCAACTATGAGGCTATTCAGCACAAAGTAAACAGAGACTTGTTGAACGACATGTATTTGTTGACTAGCAAAAACCCTGACGCCGGAAAGCTCAACATGAATGATGAGGGGTTATCAGCCTTAAATCATCTTCCATTTAAGAAGTATATCACTCAGATGCAAGATGAACTCTTTATCAAGATGAGAGATAAGGTAGTGCCTAATATTGAAAACGTAGCTGTTCCAGTCGCTATGATTTCTAATATGTCTGGTGCTGAGTTCGAAGAAGAAAATCTTTATCAAGAGCAGTTGTTTAAAGCGTTGTCACACGATGAAAAGAAAGTTGAGATAAACGAAACGATTCAGAGTGCTAAGAAATTCAAACAAGCTTTTAAGTCAACTGCTGAAGAAATAGCTGAGCAACAGAACTATCTTCTTAAGCCTACAATGCTTGGGTATAACTTCGTATCGAAAGACAATCTCAAAACTGAAGTTTCAGCTAAATACAACAAAATCACTGGTAAGGCTGATATTTCCGCTCACGTTTTCACCCGTAAAGCAGCAGCTACACAAGCTGCATTAGCGATTAGTGCGTTCAAACCTGACGACAAAGCCTATATCAATATGAAGAACATGAACGATGAACAAGCAATAGCATGGTCAAAACTCGTTGTCGAAGAATTTCATAAAGCAGGATTTGAGTTAGACAGAATCGTGTTACCGAAGAAATACGCTTTTATCAAAGACGAATTTGCTAAGACACTCGTTGAAGCTGGCGTTTCTAATGAGGTTCAGAACATAGCTGATTACACACCTGATGAACCAGCTTTTGAAGCTCCTAAACCTGTTTCTGATGCTCCTGTTACTGAGCCAGTAGCTAGCGAGCCTGTAGCGGCAATGCCTGATTTACCTAACGCTGAAAAGATGGACGTAAACCATAAACCTTCTCTCTACGAAGAAATGTATGGTGAAAAGAGTCCTGAAACTATTGAAGAACTTAGAGACAAAATAAATGTAGGTCTTAACGACTTTAAGAAGAATATGCTTGCTCTGAAAGATAATAGTTCATTGTTAACTGATGACTTTGATAAGTCAATGCTCACACAAATTGCAAAGTTAGACCTAATGGCTACGTCATTTAAAGACGAAAAGCTTGAAGGAAAGCCAAATGATGAGATAAAGAAATATTATCAGTTATTCGAAAATATGATGAGTAAGTATGAATCTGCTGTAAATGATGCTAAGACTCAAAGTCTTAAGAATGACGTTAAGCAAGAGAATAAGAACAATCATAAGGCTACAATATGAGTGATTATTTAGAAATCATCTTAGATGGTGATGAAGTAATAGAAATAGACGAAGCTGTAACGACTGAAGACTATGTTCTTCAGTCTGAAATAGCTGAAAAACACGCTGAAGTTTTAAGCTTCTTTGACTTAGATTATTCGCTTGAACTGTTCAAGCTTTATAAGCCATTCACTATATTAAAAGGTAGGATTGTATTAGATAAAGACGATAAGACAGCTATTGAATGTCATAAGGCGATTATCAATGATTCTCTTAATATGAACTATTTGAAGCAATTGTTAGAAAAGCGAGATGAAATCAAAGACTGTGTTTTGAATGCTTACAAGCGATTTGGTGATTCTGTTAGACGTTACTATGTGAAAGGGCAATTCGAACGCTATGTTCACCCAAATGTAATTTGGAATGAATTCAGCAAAGATGCAGCGTTAGAAATACTTGATGTGTGTGATAGAGCTTGTATGTCTGCAAATGCTGAAGCTGCTGAAATTGTCGATAAACGGGCTGCTGCAATAGAAATGTTAAAGCGGAAACAGAAGGAGAATGAAGAAGAAAGAAAAAAAGAGAATCGTTGATTCTCTTCTTTATTTCCATATTTCAGCTAGTTCTTTTTCTCTAGTAAGTTCAGTTTCTTTCTCTATTAGCTTCAGTGCTTCTCTTCTACATTCATCGTAGATTGGATGGGCAGTTATCAATTGTGAATAATGATACATTTTCTTTCGGGCTTCAGTAAAATTCGTTTTGAATGCTGCTAACTCAGCTTTTGAGAAACCATAATATTTTTGTTCATAAACAATTTTGACTTGATTAATATGTTCGATGTAGCACTTCGCAACAAAGAATGATAAGTCAATTTTCTTTTCCGCTACAAACCTCTTAGCTTCTTCTAATAAAAGAAAATAGTATTTATCAGCAAGCTTTCTTCTTATGATTTTGATTTGATGATTCTTTTTCTTCTCAGTTGCTAACGTATCGTTTTCATTCATCATAAATATCTCAGCGTCAATAACTGCTGTATCAATCGTTACGTTCACGATTGCTCTTATTAGTTCAAGTTGTAAAACCTTATTCTTTGGTAGTTTTTCGCTTTTCTGTATGTCGTTCATAATCTTCTCCCTCCAATTTCTGTTAAAAATGTTTCTAGGTCTTCGGGATTTCCGTTGAAATCCATTTCACCTCTTATAATGAATGTAACTGCATTGTTAGTCTTATTAATGATTACCATCACTTCATTAAATGAAGGGTAATACGTCTGATTAACTATCGTGTATGCAATATTATCTAAAACTATCTTGTCATCAATTCTATGCTTTCCGTCTGACAAGCTCATAAAATAAGCTTGCATGTAGACATTAGCGTTAAGTCTGATTTCATTAAAGGAGTCTTTATATCCTTTAATCTTCATTACGTTATTCTTGATTTCCATTTTCTGCTCCATTATTCAATTCTTTTAATCGCTCTTGAACTCTCGCTTCAATCATTTCATCAAGCGTTTCGTATTCAAGTAAGTCAGTGACCTTCAGAATTCCGAACTGTCTAGTTTCAAATTTTCCCGCTCCTGTTGGAATTCTCTTATTGATATACACTGAATCTAAGAAGAATTTGAAATCAAGTTCTATATCATTAGTGAGTTCAGCTTTAGCGTAGATTGTGCTTTTTGAGCTAGGTTTAACGAACTCTGAAAGACCATTCTTAAACTTGAATTTAGCGACTGTTTTAAGGCCATTCTGATAAGAATTGAATGAGACTTGATGAATAACAGCACGGCCAAGATTTGACTGCTTGTTGAGCTTGTCTGACTTCTCTTTGTCTATGCGACCTATGAACGCTTCTAGCTCATAGAAAGCACGTTCTGTCTTACTGTCTGGATTTGGTGTTTCGGTAAAGAATCCGTGTTTTACAGCGTGTGCTACTGACTCGTTGTGCTTAGTGATGAGAGACACAATGTCAGTGTAGAGAACTGATAACTGAGCTTTAACATCAGCACTTCTCTGAATTCTCAACATGTATTCATTATGTAGAGCAAAGAATTCTTCAGTCTTTGAACCATACTTGAATTTGTTTTTCTTACTGATAAATTCAATTCCCTTCTCATAGTCATTGAGTTCTTTGTGATTGCTTCTGAATTCGTGATTAGTTTTTACTGCTTGAAAGCTCTTGATAACAGATGCTCTCAATTCACGTAAAATACCTAAATGTTCATAGTGATTTGTTTTGTCGATGAGCATTAAAGCTCTATCTTCTATTTCCTTTAAATTGTCGTTCATAATAGTCTCCTAATTTATTATTAAAAATTTCCTAATTTGATTGTTTTGAACTTATCTTTATAGATGAGGTTCATTTCTCCGGTGTTTGGGTCGAAGCCCTAAATGAGTTCAAATTCTTTATCAACTGCTTTTGTTATCTGATTTTCAGCCTGCATTAATTGCTGATAATAGGGTGCTATCTGAAACTGAAGTATGTCTTTCAGTTTTCCGTATTTGATAGTTTTACAGAAACCGGGGAGGTCGAAGAAAACATCTAAGTAGTCTTCGTGAGTCATCTTTTCGATGAGAGATTTCTTATTTTTTTCTAATGACTGAAGCTCAAGCTTTGACTGAGCTTTACTGATTTTGTTGTCTTTAACAGCATTATCAAGGTTGAGAACTGCTTTATCGTATCTGTCTTCAATTAATGCTTCTACGTAAATAGCTAGTTTATCAAGTTCTTCGTTCGTAAATTCCATATTAATAAAATGATGTTGGTATAATAATAAAATAGCAAATTCATAATCATTGTCAATTATTATAGTAATAAATATTGACAGACTTTTACAATTTGATAAATTGAAAGTAAGAATATAATAATATTGAGGTAAAATATGAATCTACAATTTAAACAACTAATTCATTTAGATTGCTCATTCGACCGCTCACCGATAAGAAAATATGAAGATTTTAATATGACATACAAGCAAACTGAAATATTAACTGATAGAGTTAATTATCTCATTGAGAATGAAATAGAGATTAAAGTTAAAGAACTATACGATTATGTAAAAAAAATGACGAATCACGAAATCACTGATAAGAGAATCTTTCGTGAACACGTTCAGTCATTGATTCAAGCTTGAAATATTGGGAGTTATAGAAAGCCGCTGATGCGGTTTTTTTGTGATTTGAAATTGACTTTATATAGAGTGATGGTAATTTAATAGAATGATTAACAGCAAACTGGAATAAATATGATTAGTGAAAATGATGAAGATAAATACATTATTAAGACAAATAAGATAAGTAAGTATAAAAAAACAGAAGAATGGATAGAATCATCGGGCGAATTATCTGATGAAGAAATCGCAGCGGTTATGTATTACGATAAGATTGATACTGAAGATTAATAAATATATTGAGTTAAACTGAAAATGCCGCCAAATGCGGTTTTTTTGTGCCTGAAATTCGGTGAAGGGTGATGTTCCTGGGTTCCAAGATATATCTTCGAACCTTGACAGGTTTAAACGGGTGGTTCTGGTCGTGTGTAGATGCTTAGCGTGTGTATTTGGGTTAAGACACACGTAGGAACGGTTTAGGAAGGTCTTAGGAATGGTCTAGGACTACCAGACGGTAGACGTGAAAAAGCCCCATTCTAGGGGCTAATTCATATGTCCAGCTTCGGCCTAGAGCGTGGTTTCGGTTGCTCGATGACCTCGGGTGCAATCTCGACCGTTTCTGGCTTCGTGTCCGTGGTTTTGACGGTAGGTGCCTTAGTGGTCTGGCTAGCAGCAGAAAGACGCTGTAAACGTGTGATATGAGCTTCTACAAGCTCGTTTCCTTCGTGTAGCTCAGTAGCTATCACTGTGAGTTCTTCAAGCTCAGACAACGCACGTTTCTGACTGAAATTCATCAGTAGAGCAGGGGAGACACCTTTGCTGATTGCTTGTAGGTAGTTCACCTGAGCAGCAAGCGTGTCAATTTCAACCTGTAGCTTTGCGTTTCCGTTCACGTAGAGCTTTTCAGTGAATTCTTTCCCTTGAAGCTCAGCAAAGGCCATTTTTCCTAAATACGAATCTAAAGACTTGTTGAATTTCGTCTGAGCTTCTGAGTTCTTCAAAGCAGTCTGATTATCAACAAACTGCTTAAGGGCATAGTCCGGTTCGTATCTCTTCATAGTCAAACCGTATTGAGCAGCAAGCTTGTAAGCTTCTTTCAGTTCTTCAGGTGTTCCGCCAGTTGCCGTAAATTCTGTAGCTCCAGCAGCTATCATGTATTCGAAAGCAGCTTTCATTTGAGATATGTCTACTCCTTTTTTCTTCGTTCTGATGAGCTTGATTTCGTTCTGACTTCTGTTTATCTCAAAAAGCGGTTTAGAAAATCTGTTGTAGATAATGTCATTCAGAATCTTTGTCTGAGCTAGCGAGCAGTATTTAGCATTCTTCAAAAACTCTTCTTCACTGTCATAAGCTGAGAGTCTGAAAGGTTTCCAGTTACTAACTCTTTTAATCTGAACCGGGTTTTCGTCAAAGTATCTTTGAAAGCCATTTTTGTGCTTGAAGCTCAGATTGTTATTATTCTTCCTTTGGAGTGCTTTACTAGCTCCGAACTTCAATTCATCGGCTTCGGCCTTCAGGTCAAAATGATTCTGAAAATAGCTGAGATTGAATTGCTCAGACAGTGAAGCTTTGATGTTGATATTGTTCACTGTATCGACATAAGCGAACCCTGAAATCTTTCCAGCTTTGGAGATGTTAGGGACTAGTTTCAAACCTGATAACTGAAGCTCTTGATTTAGCTCAGTGATTGTTTTTGCTGTTGACTTAGCAACGATTTCTTCAGCTTCGGCAAGTCTAAGATATGCGTTCGTATCTGGTGACTGAATCTGTTCATTAAGAAGCTTGAATTCAACCGTGTTTCTGATTAGCTGAACAAGCTCTTTATTCTGAATAATCGAAATAGGGAAGTTCTGAACATACTTGTTGTTTAGAAAAATCTCTCTGTCTTTCTTCTTCTTTTTCAGAGCGAATTTGATTTCAGCTTCAGTCAATTTATCAGCAAGCTCTTTCGTATCGTGCTTGTGATTTTCGATGATAGCTTTCAGGTCGTTTAGAAACTCAGACTCTTGCTTATTGCCGAATAGTTTTTTTTTGATTTCGATTGTCTGAGAATCGTTTGTAAAAGTCTTTTTATGCTTAAATTCAATTTTACCGTGAAGATATTTTTTAACCTTAGCGTTATCTTCGAATTCTAAGAGTTCGTTGTGATACCACATCTTTGACGCACGGTCATAATCGTTCTCTTGCAAATCAAAAACGTCTAAATTCCTGAGTGATAATTTGACTCTGGTTTTGTTGTTCTTCATCACGATTGTATCGGGATTAAAGTCTATCAACTTATAGTCAGTTGTGAATCTAAGCATTGTGCTGTGATTGTGAAGAATTGCATTTCCGTTGTCTTTCTGAGAAGCGTTGAAGTAGAAAATATCTTCGGGGTTTAGGTCGAACATTTCAGGGAAATATTGAAGCCTAGAGAAGTCGCTTATCTGTCTTCCAAGGTCGGTTAAATCTCCACCGTTTGATTCTAAAATTTCGTGTGTGGTCTTCTCTCCGAACGATATGATTGGCTTAAAAGCAAACATATCTTCTTCGAACTTAACACGTTTATCGTGCCCGTAGATTTCCTGAATTTTATCTAACAGATTTTCAGTATTATGAAGAATATCTTGAAGATATTCGCTGGCCGCTTCTTTGTATAAATCAATGTCATGTGCAAACAAATGAGGACTAGGTTTTTGAGTCAAATTCGTATCGAAATAAAGGTGTCTCAACTCGTTTAAATCGTTAGCTTCGTGTGTCTTTTTGATGAGATATTCAAGGTAGGTTTTCCAGTGCTTTTTACCATTCACAAATGGTTGATAACCTTTATTGTCGTATAGTTTTGATATGTAACCTCTCTTACCTGTTGGCTGTGGTTGTTTCATAGTTTACTCCGTAGTTTTGTTGGTTAATTTCTCTCCTTTGTCAGTGAAAAAATCTGCAATGGGTTTAAGGTGATTCTTTGCTATCAAGATGATTTCGTTTTCAGTAATAGCAACTTGATTTTTGTTCTTTTCGTGTAGTGATTTGATAGCACTATTGAACTCATCGAAAAGCTTTTTTAACTGAGATAAATCAGTATCATTTATCGCTGACTTTTCAACATAGATTTTAGCGTTGAAAAGACGGTCAAAAACTATTTTGTTTCCGCTAACTGGATAGTGAATAGTTGCTAGTTCTTTAAGCTTGTAAATCGCTTCTTCGGGAAGCAACGGCTGTAAGAAATACTGATATTGATTCTTTGCCTTTCTGTCTCTATCTGCTTCGAATGAAAAGAGTTTTAGCTTACTGAAATCTCTGTAAATCTCATCAGCTTCAGAGGCACTATAGCGAATCGTTTTATCTACTTTTTCACCGTAGCTAGCTTTATCTTTTCTGACTTTATTTAGTAGGTTCAAAACTGGTTGCTTATTCTTATTGTTGTCATTCAGTTTTTTAGCAAAATGCTGATACTGGTTTAGGTCAGAATTGATTGTTGAAAGCAAGTGTTTTGCTTGCTTCAATTTCGAATAATCTCTGTAGATGATTGAGCTTTCATCAAGTATCAACTGACGTATCAAAGCGGATACGTTTAAGCCGTATTTTCTGAGGAATGAAAGAAGCTCAGATTTCAATTCTGCATTAAGCGTGAAGGTAGTCTTTTTACTGCTCATGACTACCTCTGTTGCCTAGCTTCTCTGTCAAGATTTCCTTCATCTTCTCTACGTTCGAAGTGCCTAAAAGGGACGCTACAAAACGTCTGAAATCGACTGCTTCTTTCGTAGATTGAGCAGCAGCTATGTTCTTTCTTTCGTGCTCGATGGCTTCTAAATCTGACTGAATCATTTTGTTCTTTGTTGCTAGCTCTGAGAAATCTTCCCCATTAATAGCCTTGTTAGCTATCAAAATGCCTAACTCTGACTGAGTTTTTATCAGCTTAGCTTTTTCAGTCTCTAACTGTTTAAGTGTCTTCATTGTTTATTCTCCTTATTAATTAATATCGTGAATTAAGCTCACATTATTAAAATTACTATAATATTAATTAATGTCAAATAAACAGTTAAAGCTTGCTTTGCTTTTTCAAGTGAAACGCGATAGATAACCTTGATTCTTACACATTTTTAAGTGTAAGAATAAAGCCTATTTCTTGCATTATTGTTATATCAATAAAAAACAAAGATAAAACTTTGTTCTTACAGTTATTGAAATGGGGGTTCTTACACTAATGAAAAAACCTATTCTTACACTGAGATTAAAAAGGGTTCTTACACTTGCAAAAATTTAGGGTTTATTTATGGCGGTATTATTGACAATGATTTTCTATATGATAAAACTTTAAGTATATAGACAACATTATAATATTTGGGAGAACAATATGAAATCAAATAACAAAACATTAAAGCTCATCATCGCTTGTTTATCAGTTGTGTGTGTTTCATCTTTAATAAGTTTCAGTGTCGTTGCCAGTGCAGCGAAAGCAAATAAAGAAGAAGCTGAGAGAGTTTATAAGATGTATGAAATGACTGTTGATTTGGGATTAAAAATCAAAGCAGTAAATGAGAAATTGATTAGTGAAAGAAATATCAAAACTGCTAGTAATTCAAATCACAATGCAGTTACAGAAATCCTAATATCTGAGGTGAAGAAATGAACGAGAGAATATTTAGAAAAACTCAGAGTAAAATTGACTCAATTAAAGAAAGATTCGAAAGCAAAAAGACAATACTTTTAAGTGTTGTCGCAATGCTTTTTATACCAGTCGTTTTGTTAGCTTATGGCTATTCAGTCAAGCTCTCAGTTTTAGGCTTTGGCTGGAATGCTTTTGTAGCGTGTTTGTTCAGTGCTTTGATTGTCGCTTTAGTAGTGACAGTGATGAGCGAATTAAATAAAAAATATGAGGAAATATGAAGCATGTAATCTTATCAATAATGTTAACAGTTTTATGCTCAAGTTTTGCTTTGGCTGCTGACGTTAAAATAGAAAACAATATCACTATCGAAGAAGACACAATCTTTCAAAAATCGAAAGACAGATGCAGCGGAAAAGCGACTGAAATAGAGGTTGGTTTTGACATCTGCTCTGAGAACTTTACTGTTCTATCTATAGACCGTCTAACTAGCGGTCAAATGCTCGACAAAGAGCTATTAGAATCAGCAACTAGTTTTAGGTCATCAATCACACAATCTGAGAGAGAATCAACAGGGATTATCAGCATAATAATTGACACTGTTAAAGTGGTTGGTTTTATCTTGTTTGCGTTGTTTGGAACCAAAGCACTTTTCAGTTTGATTTTTCATCTTAAAAACCACGGCGTTAAAGACCTCTGGAACCAGCTTTCTTCAAAGCAAACGGTAAACATGCTTTACACTGGTTTGTTCTTGACTAATCAGGGAAAGATTTTTACAGCGTTAATTATTTTGTGGTTAGGTTTAGCTGACTCGATTTATTCTTTTGCTTTCAAAATATCTGTTAGTCCTGAGCCACTTTCTATAGAGACTGAAGAAACGAAATCTTTAAAAGTCGCTGATGATTATGTGACGAATCTTGTTGCTGCAAATAGAGCAGTAAACGACACACGAATTTCATTGCTTGATAAGAACCTTACTCAACTTTCAGATTTGCATAGCGGTGAAGCATTATCTGAGACGTTAGAGAAGTTTAATGAAGAAGTAAAATTCGAATGGAAAGTTGATGTTGTTAGCAGAAAGAACATGGATTTAAGATGGAATCTTTTAAAGGCTGTTCAGTCTTACGAATTCCCTAACAAAGTCTTTCTAGTTAACAAGCAAAACTCAGACAATAATAAATATGGTTACGTTACCAAAATTCCAGTGATGGAATTCTTCGCTGATAACTCAATTCTTAAAGATTTAGAATCAACACTTGAAGATAAAAGCGTAAACGATGGAGCTATATATTCTGCTCTCAGTAAGTCAATGAAAGATGCTGCAAGCGGTTTTGATATTCAGACTTATTTCTTACAGTATTATCAAGCGATTGCTACTGAATTAAAAGAAGACAGATACAGTGATTCAAATGTTTATGAAGCTCCTACAAATGCAATAGCTGAATACGCTTACACAACGTTAGAAAATGTGAGCAATGAAATCAACTTTGAAGTTGAAAGTAAGAAAGATGTTATTACTTTGATTGGAAGTGCTGCTAAGAAGCTCGCTGACAGTGTGAAAGGTCATAACACTTTATTGACAATCCAGAACATAAATCAGATTGCTAAATCAATCGCAATTGATGAAAAGATTGCTCAGTGTTCTGAAGATTATGAAATGTATGATAGTGCTCGTAGCAGTATCGCTAAGATTGATTACAACAGTTCTGTTCATACGAATCTCAGAAACAACGCTTTTGCTTTCAATGAATGTGTCGTTTTAGGTGCTGATTCAAGATTGTCAGTTGTTGGTTTTGATTCTAAGAAAGAACCTCAGAGATTGCTTGAACTTGAAGTTCAAATTGAAGCTAAAAAACTCGCATTACAGAGAGTCATTGCCGCTGTAAATGCTGGCTATCAAAATGCTGCTGACCTGATTACGAATTCTGAGGCTAACAAAGCGAATTCAATCAACGAAGAATCACAAGCTCAGATTATCAATCGTGCTGTAGCTGGTGGCTCAGTAACGTCTGCTATGTATTCGAACGAAGCTGTGACTATGTTAGTCAGTAGAATGCGTGCTCAAGATGCTATGAACGGGGATATAGCTCTTGTCTATAACGGAAGAAGCGACACTGATGCTGCTTACGTCATCAGCGACATAATTTTCAAAAAAGCTGAAGAAAACGAATACACTGAAGTTCAAAAACAATTGCTTGAGAAGTATTCAAATTCTTACGCTAATTACACATACACTAAACACAACAGTGCTGATTTCAGAGATTTATCATCTGTTAAAAACTCAGTCCATTCTTCAAGAGATAGCTTTTTTGCAGGAATTGAATCAGCAATTTTCGATAATTCTCCTTGGAAAATGGCTATGGGATTCAATGAAAATGAGTCTTTCCAGAAAAATCTAGCTAGATGTATGAAAGACAAAAACTGTCATAGCGGAAACATCGACATTATTACTTTCATAAGTCTTACCGGGTGGTCTGTTGCTGAAAGCTCAGCGAAGATAATCATTCTTTCTGAAGTGGTTGATGTTGCTGCGGGCTTCCTTGATACAGTGGGCGATGCAGTAAAAGGAGAAGCTTCTAATAGCTGGATAGCTAAGCAAATCGGAAACGGTATTAAATTAGTCGGTGGTGTGGGTAAAGCGTTATTAAGTGCGGTTAGTGCTGGTTTACAAGTTCTTAAAGCTATCGCTTATGTTGCTTTACCAATCGCTTTAGTCTGTGCGGTATTCATACCTTTAACACCTTTCTTCTTGATGTTGATTACTACAATCTACTACATCATCTTAGTAATCTTTCAGTTTTTAATTACTTACTTAGAGCTTCCATTAATTTCTCAAAATGAAGACTTCTCTAAAGTGAAGCATTTCATGAGATACAACGCTAATATCTCAATGTTATTCTTCGCGGTCTTGATTATGATTTTCATGGTCTTCGTAGTGAACGTGAAATTACCGCTCGGATGGTTATTATTGAGAATGGCTGAATCAATAGCATTTGGGTTCTTAGGTTTGTTGCTATTCTTCGCTACTAGCATGATGACTGCCTTTTTCGTTGGTAAAATCCTTTGCAGTAAGTATTTCGAATTAGTTGATGCTCTTCCTAAATCATTCGGCGGTGACGGAATGCGTTATGACGCAAGTGCTGTGCAGACAGGAATTGTTTTAGCTAAAGGTGCTGAATTAGTTCAGAACGTTAAGCAAGCAACGAACAAAGCGACTTATAGTCTTAAAGAGTTCGTTAAGAATAGAAACGCTAAACCAGACGACAAACAAGATATGAATTTCAAGCATAACGGAAATTCAGAACAGAAAGAAACTCAGCAGTAAATATTAAAGGCTTCTTCGGAAGTCTTTTTTATTGCTTGATTATTGACAGACTTTGAATAGATGATAAATTATTATTATATAATAACGTAATTATCATGAGAATTCTTTTACTGTTAACCTCTCTTATTATCTCTCAATTCGCTTTCGCTGAATACAATACTGTCGATTATTCAAACGTAGTCGGTGATACAGGCGATTATATAAATGCTTTAAATAATCTAGTAGGTGAGGGAGTAGCAGCCCAAATAACGATTGCTATTGTTTCTATATCTATAATCATCTTAGGTTTAGCTTCTTTCAGAATGCTTGTGAGATACATGGTTCAGAAGAAAGAAGAAGGAGCGTCTGTTTTTGGACTTGCCTTTAACACGATTCTTATATTAACAGCGGTTACTAGGCCATTAATTATAGGATTCTCCCTAGTCGCTTGTGTCTTTATGACTGCTTCGTTTACTGCTGCTGTTGCTCCGAGTTTTACGAAATCAAGCTATCTAGACAAAACAAAGATTCTTCACGATAAGCGAATAGAAGCTTTGGCGTATGCTTATGAACTGGCTGAACGTTCAGTCTTCTATCATTTCTACAAAGCTCAGTTTCAAAGAGAAATGGTCTTTGATTACAGAAATGAACGTTTCAATAACTGTATTGAGCCGTATGGACCATATTCATTAGTAGTGAATACTGGCGTTGTAATTGACACACAAGCAACGAATCTTAAGCAGTGCTCTAGACGTTTCGGCGGTATGAAGTCGCTAACGTTCGGAGCAATCAAATTCGATAAGAAGCAAAGCGAAGCATTTAACGCTAGGGTGATTTCATATCAGAATGAGCTACGTAAGCTTGCTGATATTATCATTGCTAGTGAGTGTGCTAAGAATGTAAATGACTTAGATGAAAACGATTATTTGAAGAACTGTTCTTTAATGGAGAATGGAAAGGTCGTAGTAATTGAAAATTCAAACGACTATGTAGTTAAAGAAATAGGGCAGATTTATACAAATGAACAGCTTCAGGCTTATGTGAAATATCTTGCGAATGACTTCGCAGATAAAGTAGTGAGTGAAATAGAAGTAATAATTAATGAAGAAGACAAAAAGCTTACTGAAGAAATTAAAAGCAAATCCTCTTGGAACCCTTTCGACATTATCAATGCGACTTACAACGCTTCTAAACTGAGATTTATCATAAAAGAAAAAGCTGATGCTGTGATTTACTCAAACTCAGTAGAAGTAGAATACGCAAAGATTATCAATCCGACATACGAAAAAACTCGCTATACATTAGACAAGTATCTGAACGATGGTGAACAGTCAAATGACGATTTCGACATTAAGAGAACGATAGAGAATCTTTTTGCTGAAATGAAATTCGGTGATGAGCTAATTTCAAGCTTAGTCTCAGATGAAGTAAATCAAGTAGCTGGGAATATCTTCAATGATAACGGCTACTCAAGTGCTGAGTGTTTAGAAGACCATTCGAAATGCAACGTCTCTTCCTTTAATATTCCGGCTAATAATATTGAATTCGCAAACAAGTCTTTAGTTCATCACTTGGAAGCTTCAACATTGATGAATTTCTATAGCAAGATTACTGAGTCAATCGGCAAAAGCATAGACAATATGAAAGCTAAGATTTACGTTAATTTTTTAAAAGGAATGTTCAGTTCTTATGCCTCCTATCATACGGCTATGTTCTTCATTGTTTTAACGTCAATGATAACGATGATGCTTATTGTAGTATTGCCTTTAATCGGTCACGCTCTAGAAGTCTGCTCATTAGCATTTTCTCAATCTATTATTTCTGTGTTAGAAGTATTTAAAGCGTTCTATAAGAAAGACATTGATTCAATAGAGTTTGATATGGATTGGGTCAACGTTCCAATAGCAATTCTGGTTATTGGACCTCTGATAGTGATTTCTATGATTATGGCTTATTGGGGATATCATCTTGCCTCAATCGTAATATCATTCACTGCTCATGTTTTCGTTCAGTCTCACGTTCAGTTGAATAACGCAATTCTTCATCAGTTGGTATCCTACGTTATTTTCTATTTAACGATGACTTTCACATTTATAAAAGTTAGGTCTGCTTCTGACCAATACTTTGTCGTTATGGTTGTTAGAGCGATTATTGGAAAGGTTCAATATCAGGCTGATAAGTTTGTTGATATGGCTGAAAAAGGATTAACCCAAGCTATCAATAAGATTAAATGATATAAGATTAATATTGACAGAGTTATATAACATGCTAATATGTTAGGTAATAGAAATAGGAGATTGAAATGAATTACATTACTAACGTTGTTTCAGGTGTTTTTGAAGAAAGCTTTAAGTTTATCATAGGATTGGTTTTGCTGACTGTTGTTGGCGTAGGAATTGCGTTCGCAAGCTTCTATAGTATTTATGCAGTCGGTGCTTATGGAATTGGTTTGGCACTTTTAGCAAAGACTGAATTTTTCAGAGATTTCTTCGCAAAGTTTTTCACTTATCAACCTTTGGGCTGGTTCGGATTTGCGGTAGCTCACGCTTTCGGTTTCGTGCTAGCTATGTTTATTCTCTAACAGCTTCAATCTCCTTTCTATTAAGCCCCTTAACCGGGGTTTTTTTTATGCCTGAAACAATCACACAACTGACAGCACGAATCACCGTCAAAACGCACGGTAGAAGCTCACACGGTCGTCTAGAACAATTCCCTTCACTGATTACTAAGCTCTTATGCCGGTAGGTATATTCAACCCAATTTGCACGGCCATCAGCACACACGTAGCGATTATCAAAAAATCATTGGTAGGGACTTTACACTTGCTAGCTCAAGCTCACACGTTGAACCTGGGGCATTCCACCGGGGATAGGCCAGTAGATTACACACACTGATTAACCCGCTTATGAGCGATTCTGAAGCGTTTCAGACGTGTTTATGAGTAGAGTAGGGAAGCGGTAGGAATGAGATAAGAAGCCGCTAGGAACGGCTTAGGAAGGTTTTAGGAAAAGCTTAGGAACGGGTTAGGAAGCTTCGAATTCTAAGAGATACAAATCTGACTGATGTTCATACTCAACGTGCTTGTGATAGAACAACGTTATGAAGTCTTCAAGAGTCGTTAGATTCTCTTTTTCGCTGATATATATTTCATCACCGAAGAATTGAAGATATCTTGCTTCAATCAAAGATGTTAAGAAGAATTCTTTGTTATATGCTAAGCAAGCATCAATTGTATCTCTTGCGGTGCAATTCAATAACGTGCTGTGATTTTCAATTAATCTCTCTGCTAATTTTAGACTCATCATTTAAGCCACTTTGTTTGTTATATAATAACAACATATCATGAATAAATAATAAATCAATGGTAGGGACTTTACACTTTGAAAAATATTTTAGCTTTTTGAATATCTTCTTCAGTGATTGTTCTTACATTAACGACTTTCCCGAAGATTCTAATGATTGTTTGTTCTATTTCAGCGAATGTTTCTTTTGCTATGAACGTTCTGTAATTTTGACCAGAATCTTTATAGCCGACTGAAAAGACTAACTCACTGATATTCTTTACGATGTATTGCGAGTTATGCGGCATTTTAGACGCTCTAATAACGTTTGAGCTTTCGTAGTAAGGCTGACGAAAAACAGCCGTTTTAAGTATCTCTTCAGTAACTAAAGACTGAATAAATTCTCTTTCTTTTCTGAGTTTTCTAACTGATAGCTTTGATTCGTTCTGATTCATTGTTGTTAAAATTGTTTGTCTATAAATTATCGTATCATTTAAATTTTAAGTGTAAAGTCCCTACCAATAAAAAAACTACAGACAATAAAAAAGCGACTTTAAACGTCGCTCTTATTTTCCTCAGTTAATCGCTTTCTATCGGCCTTATCGGTGAGGTAGATGAAATCAGCTACGACTATAAAAAATATTACGTAGAAGGGTGAGGCGTTGCCCAATTCGGCATTCAGGAATGAGTAATAAATGCCGTATAAAGCGGCTGAAAATATAACAAGCCTGATGAAAGCTCTTAAAAATCTCACTGGAATAAATCTGATTAAATCATATTTCGTTATGTCTATCATTTTAGTTTTAAGATGTTGTTTATTTCAGCGTATCAAATAATTAACGAATGTAAAGTGCCTACCAACGAATTAAAAATAATTTTCGCGGGCAGATGTCAGAATCTAGATACAAATTTCTTAACGTTTTAAATACACTGTTTTAGGCTGTTATTTTATTCACCATAAGGAAATGTATCACTGAAACTAAACAGGTAGGAAAAACATACATAAACGATATGTTAGAAACGATTCGACACACTGAATCACTCTCTCAATTATCTTCCAGATGCTTTTTGCTCTTTAAACTCCAGATGCTTTTGCTCTTCACAATCTCTGCTACGAATTTTCATTTCTTTTTCTTTTTACTTATTTTTCTTTTTTCTTTTAGATTTAAGTATGTAATACCATAGTTATCTTATATAGAATTCTTATTATATAGATAACTTAATACGCACACACATGACACACACATGTATGCGTGCGAAAAAACATTCATTTAATCCCTTAAAATCAACATAATTTTTAAAAAGGTGGATAGATTCGGGAACGTGAATAAATTCGGGAAGGTGGAGACTTTCGGGTAAGCATTAAAATATGATTATTGACAGACCTTAAAATTGTGATAAAACCTATAGTAATCAACAATAATAAATTACTATGTTCTTCGAAAAACTCTTAGGTTCAAATATTTTCAGCAGCAGAAAGAAATCAACTGATTCAGAAGTTGTTTTGAATCGTTATGTTTTCAAAGACGAAACTAAACCCGGTTTAGAGATTCGCTTGAAATTTCCACCGTTGAATTCTTCAATCGACTTCGCTAATTATCTCTTGCTCTGTGAACTCAACAGAAAACACGGTGCAACGTTCAAAATCAGTCTGAATGACTATCTCTTAGCTTTGGGTTATGACAGCAAGCGTCTTGATTCAAAGACGAAAGCAGCAGTGATTAATAGCCTTGAATTGCTTTCTAATGCGTCTGTTTTCGTTTGCACAAGCAAATTAGACCTGAAGTATTCACCGATGTTTTTAACGCTTGAAACGAGCGGAAAAGAAGTGAAATTTCTGAACGTAAGAATTTCAGAAGCGTTTCATGAAATCTTGCTCAAAGAAAACTTCTTAATGTATTTCGATAAACAAGCATTCAGTCAGTTGACTAAGACTTACTCAAAGTCATTGTTCTTAGCGTTGAGCATAGACAACAAAGTAAAAAGATTCGAAACAGCCGACTTAGCTAAACGTCTGAATATTGCTGACTACGAACAAAAAGAAATCAACAGAATTCTGAATGCTGCTATCGCTGATTTGAAAGAGAAGGGAATCATCGAATATAAGCTTCATCTGAATGAGAAAGGTAGAGTCCAAGCGATAGACATTATCAACCTAGACGTAACGCTAAAAAACCTTGCTGCTACGCCAGTTCGTGTAGTGAAGACCGTAGCTAGGAAACTCTCAGCTATCGACCCGTTTAACGTTGTTGATACGTCTGTGTTCGTTGAGCCTGAACCTGTAAAGCCAGACCTAACGGGTATGCACTCAGATGGAAGCTTTGACGATAAATGGATGCCTATCGAAGACTCTGAAGCCCATCAGAAACGCTTTAAGCGTGTGTCTGTGCCTCGTTCTGTTGTGTCTGCTGCTGACGTATCAGTAACGCTAGTTGAAGCAGTTGTAGTGCCTCAGAAGAAGCGATTCAGACCATCAATATAAACACCACTAAGCCTGAAAGGGCTTTTTTAATGTCTGTGCCATTCATTAATTCATTGGTAGGCACTTTACATTTATTTCTTATTCATTATTGACAGACTTTTAACACATGATAAGTTATTTAAAAACAATAGGAGATTTATATGAAGTCATTTTTAAAGATTTATTTGGGTATTATGTTTTTATTTGCTGCGGGTTGGTTTAGTCATTTGTATATTAAGAACTTCAGTGTGTTTCATCTTTACGCTTTTGTAGCTTTCGGATTCTTTGTAATCTATCTTTTCTACAGATATTTCATAACTCTTGAAGATATGGAGACTCTACAGAATAACAAGGCTATAGGTTTACTTCTTTATTTGCTTTGTCCTTTTTCAGCATTGCTTATTATCGTTTACAAGCACATTCCATTTCAGCATTTATTCAACGTAATCTTTCTATAAGCTATCATTCGATAGCTTTTCCTTTATATTTAATTTCCTCCTTTAATATTGACAGACTTCTAATAAATGATAACTTATTATTATGATAATAATTATTTAAGAGGAAATATGAATAAATTAGTAATCGCAATAGTTTCAGCAACAGCAATATTTGCAAGTGCTGCAAACGCTGAATATATGGTTAAAATACCACTTGAAACTAATAATGGTGGTTTCCTTCCAGTCGGTTCAATAGTGTTCAAAAGTGAGCCAGAACCTACCCAGCCAGCACCAACGCCAATCGTCATAACAGACGCCCAAATAATTGAAACAATCAATTCATATGGCGACCCTTCAATAACATTTGCAAGTAGAAATTGGTCTGTATTGGTTAATTATCCAATCGCAAAAGATTATGGATGCACTTTTTCAGATGCTCAAAGAAATGACTTTGAAAGTTATTTTCATAGCACCAATACAAGCAAATATGGCAAAAGTGTAATGGTTGAATATTCGTTCTATGGAACTTGTAATTAATATGTCAGTGATGAAAACATAGAGAGCCGAAAGGCTCTTTTTTATTGTCATTAAATAATTATTTGTATTTTAATATTGACAGACTTTTAATAAATGATAAATTATTAATATACAATAAATAATTATGAGGATATATGAATAAATTATTAATCGCAATTGCTTCAGTTACAGCAATATTTACAAGTGCTGCAAACGCTGAATATACAATGAACATACCTTTAGAAAAATCTCAAGGTGGTTTTTTAGCAGATGGAAGCGTTCAGTTTGTTAAAGCTGAAGTGCCTGTAGTTGATGGCATCAACCCTGATATTTGTAAAATCACAAACGATGATTTTATTCCTTTTGGCGGTCAGTTATTGAACGTTTCGAAAGAGCAAGGTTTTGAATGTGTAGTGTCTATCGCAGTTCCTAAAGCTGTTTTTGATGGTGCGTGCAATACAGACGCGAACACTGTGAATACAGCGTTGTGGGATATGATGAGAAGTAAGGGCGTTGACGGTGTTATGTCTATCAGCTACTTAGGTGAGTGCGAAGCCCTACCGCCAGTTGAAGAAGAAGAAGAAGAAGCGGAAAATCCAACTTTTGATATGGCTTTAACCATCTATATTAGTAGTTCTGATGGTGTTGTTTTTAATGGCGTAAGCGTTGATAGCTTAACTAACGCTGAAAGTTCTCATTTCAATATGAATAATGATACATTCTTCTTAGCAAAAGAGTTTGCGTCATACTTTTGGAGAGACGGACAATATACAGATTACATTCCGAACGTAGGTGGTTTGATTCAATTCGATGGAAAGGCTCAAGATTGTCAGATAGCTTCAGTTTCAGAATCAGTTTCAGGAACTACTTACACTTGCAGCAATGACATTAATTTCTCTACGAGCGGAGAAACTATAAATGCTGTTTTTTATAGAAGAACTAATTAAATATCTTTACAAATAAAAAAGGCCAGCTAACAAGCTGGTTTTTTTACGTCAAAAAAAGCGACATTGAGTCGCTTTCTTTATGCTTCAATTATAATTCTATGAGTTGTATTGTAATACTTGGCAACTTCTTTCGCTTCATTCCAGATAGCTTTTTGTTTATTTACCGAATAATTCTTAGCTATATAAAGTCTGATTCCATGTTCAACGTAATAGCGATAGTTTAAGCCAGTTCCACATAATCCATTTGCTTTATAGCTATCAGCAATCATCTTGTGAACATTGCTTTGAAATGCTTTTTGAACGCTTTCTGAACCTTTCTCATAATATTTATCATAAATCACCTCTTTGACATACATTTTGAAAAGTTCAAATTTTATAATTGGATTTGGTCCTAAAGCCTCACTTAGATTAGATTTAATTTCATCAATTTCAGCAGATACTAAAGTTAATGACTCTCGAACGATAGATTCTATCTTCAAATGTCTTTCTTCAGCAGTCTTTAAATCTTTCACTGCAACGCTAAAGTAAGCTGCTATTATTGGCGTTAAACGCACTGGTGTTATATTACTCATTGTCATTTCTCCTACATTATTATTAACTTCACTATTAAAAAATATCATTTGTTAATAGATTGTCAATAATTAAAGAGAAAATAATCAGTGATTAACTGTTTAAGTTATCTTCCAGCCTTTAAAAATTGCTGCTGTCACTAAGTCTGAAATCTTCTCGTTTGTCTTTCTAAAATGCTTGTTCATAGCGTTTAGCTTGTGAATAAAGCTCATTGTTATTATCTGCTTAGAGCTTTTGATTTCTTCAATGTGAAGAAAATCCGTTAGAAGCTGTTCAAGTTCAGCATGATTCTTTTCTTCTGTAAAATCTATTTCTTCCAGATGCTTTATGATTGATTCTTCTTTTTCAGTGTTTCCCCATCCAATAGCTTTTGGATAGCTCAGCATAGAGATTTCATAGATTCTACGTGCTGAAGATGTAGAAGGGCTGTTTTCATTGCTCAGTAAGAGACGCAAGCATTCAAGTTTCTGCTTGTGTAAATCTGATTTCATTAACGTTCTGAAGAACCATTTCTGTTCCTTCTTCCAGTTCCGTAACTCATCTTTGAGGCTTTTCAATTCGGAATCATACTGAATGATAGCTTCAGCTACTTTCTTTGAGATAGCAGCTTTCTTTCTCTGTCCAGCGTAGATGATTGAAGCTTTGACGTTCTTTATGAAATGGGCGTTTGGAGAATTCTTAAAGAAAAGATTGATATGGTCGTCTATGTTGTCAACGGTCATATCTCCATCACGTAAAGCTTTTCTTTTCTTAGCTGCTTCACGTTCAGATTTCTTTTGAGCTTCAGTCTTTTCGAAAACAAACATGTAAATGTCCTTATTTTATGAAATCGTATTGTAGCTTAGAAATCGCATTTAGTTTTTGCTTAGCACTGTGACCGGCAGCATAAACGTCATAGGTGATTGTTCCGGTTTCGTGCCCGACAATCTCAGCAATCAGAACACCGGGAATATCAGCCCGTTGCAACTGAGTAATCATCGTTTTACGAATCGAATGGAAAACGTGCAATCTCTCAAAGCCTAATTCTGTTTTCAGTCTACCGAAAGCCTTAGACATTGCGTCTGACCTGATACCGTATTTATTCCCTCCGGTTGATGGCAACAAATAACCATCTTTACTTTCAGCTAATAGAGCTTGAACCTTTGCCTTTATGTTCGGGTGAATTGGAACAATTCGAACGCCAGCTTCAGTCTTAGCGTCTTCAATCGAAAAGCTCTCAATTCCTTCTTCTTTGATAATGCTAGCCTTGCTGATTTTGTAGACTTCTTCAATCCTAAATCCTGTGTATGCAGCAATAGTGATAGCGTCAACAATCCTTTGTTTACCCTGATTAACAGCTTCTGAATAAATAGTTTCTAATTGGTCAAGAGTAAACGCTTTCCAGTTTGTGTCTCTTTTTCTTCCGCCTTTAGATTTTTCTGATGCGAACTCATGTCCTTCAAACGGGGGAGTAGCACCTTTGAAATTTTCTTTGAAAAACGAATCGTATTTGATTGCCCATTTCCAGAAGCTTTGACCGGCATAAATCCATTGCTTTTTGGTTTTACCAGATAGCTTGTCTTGGCTTTCTAGGAATTCTGAAATTGATTCATAACTGAGTTCTTTCTTATGAACCTCAAGCCAATCTCTGATTTTTTCGATTCGTGAAATCTGAGTGTCAACAGTCTTCTGGATAATTCCTTTAGTTTCAGTCTGGTATTTTCTAAACGCTTCAATTCTTAACTGCGTGAAAGGTGATTTCGGAGTGTAATATTTTGGGTCATTGATTATTTGATGAAGCTCAGTATGCTTTGAAACGGGAATAGGGGAGGTCTTAGCGATTCTGTAAATGTTGATGGTTTTGTTGATTTCTATGAATTCATTGAATCGCTGAATCTTTTCTTCTAACGAAATTTCGTTACCTTTGTCCTTCCATTTTTCTTCAAAGGCTAGATATTCAGCGTAAGGCTTTTCTTTTTCGTAGTAAAAATCATCTTTGATTTTACGATTGCTGTTTACTTCGTGAATAGACAGTTCAAGAGCATATCCGAGCATTCTGAAATCAAGCTCAGTGAACGTTAGGTCAATTCCATCTTTCAGCTTGTTCGTGATGAGGTTCATCAGTCCCGTTTGCTGTCTAGCTTCGATTTCCTGCGAACGTTGCAAAGCTAGCTCTTGCCAATCTTTGTCAGTTCCTTTGATTTTGCTACGTGCTGCGGCGATTTCCTGCTTCCACCTGTGGACATACGGAACCTTCAGCAACTGAGCTTCAGATTTCGAACCTGTCTTCAGAGCTTGCGTGAACTCGCTCCTGTTCAGAATCGGACGCACATCAGCCGGAATAGAAAGGCGAGCGTGATACAATCCGCCTCGAAGAATCAGATTGTCAGATGCCATAGAGAAACGTCCTTTGTCGTGTTTCTGTCTCTCTAATTTGTAGCAGTAATTTGTAGCAAAATCCACTGAAACCCTTGCGGGGTGCGGGTTTACTGGGCTGGAAGGGTCATATTATAAAGTCCCTATCTCTCCGCCACTACATATAGCCTAAGCCCCTGAACTCGACAGAGTCCGGGGGTTTTTGCTTTTTGTGGCCTCGGTATGCGGCGGCCGGGTTTGTCTGATGATGGCTATGCTTCAACGGCAGGTGCAGTCTGCTGCATGGCCATCACAGTGTTGTGCGAAGCGAGGGGAGGGTGATGTCGCAGCTACGGCGGGGCTTTATCCTGACTCGGCACTGGCGGGATGCGCCGGAGGGTACGGAGGTCAGTTTCTGGCTGGCAACCGACGCTGGCGCACGGCAGCTACGTGTCTCGCATCAAGATTCCGTCGCTTTCATCCCCGAAGAGCAGCGTCCTCTTGCTGAAGCGCTGCTACGTCGCGAGCGCGACGTGGAATTGCGACCGCTGGCCTTGTGCGACTTCCGCCATCGGCCAGTGATGGGGTTGTACAGCCGTTCGTACCGTCGCTTGCTGGATTGCGCGCGGTTGCTGCGTGAGGCCGGGGTGGACGTCTATGAGTCCGATATCCGTCCCCCCGAGCGCTACCTGATGGAGCGTTTCATCACCGCGCCGGTGTCCTTTTCAGATGCGTCTGGCGGCGACGGTGCGTCGATCGATGCGCAGCTCAAACCGGCGCCTGACTATCGCCCGACGCTCAAGCTGGTTTCGCTGGATATCGAAACCACCTCCCGTGGCGATCTCTATTCCATTGCCCTGGAGGGCTGTAGCCAGCGCCAGGTCTACATGCTCGGACCGGAAAACGGGCAGGGCACGACCGTCGATTTTTCTCTGCAGTATTGCGATAGCCGACGCGAGTTGCTCGAGCGGCTGAACGACTGGTTTGCCGAGCATGACCCGGATGCGATCATCGGCTGGAATCTGCTGCAGTTCGATCTGCGCGTGCTGCGCGATCATTCGCAGCGCCTGCAAGTGCCATTGCGTCTGGGGCGCGGTGGTGCGGAGATGGAGTGGCGCGAGCACGGCGGTCGCGGCAATCATTATTTCGCCGCGGCCGCTGGGCGCTTGATTATCGATGGCATCGAGGCGCTTCGCTCGGCGACCTGGAGCTTCCCCTCCTTTAGCCTGGAGAATGTCGCCCAGACCCTTCTGGGTGAAGGCAAGGCCATCGACAATCCCTACCAGCGCATGGCGGAAATCGATCGCATGTTCGCCGAGGACAAACCGGCTCTGGCGCGCTACAACCTCAAGGATTGCGAGCTGGTAACACGCATCTTCGCCCGCACCGAACTGCTGACCTTCCTTCTCGAGCGCGCCACGGTAACCGGGCTGGCTGCCGATCGCAGTGGCGGTTCGGTCGCGGCCTTCGAGCATCTGTACCTGCCGCTGATGCATCGCCAGGGCTTCGTCGCGCCGAATCTTGGCGAGCGGCAGCCGGAGGCCAGCCCGGGTGGTTTCGTGATGAATTCGCAGCCGGGGCTTTACGAATCAGTACTGGTGCTCGATTACAAGAGCCTCTATCCGTCGATCATACGAACCTTTCTCATCGACCCGGTGGGGTTGATCGACGGGCTGCGCCAGCCGGATGACGAACAGTCGATCCCCGGCTTCCGCGGTGCGCGCTTCTCGCGGACTAGGCACTGTCTGCCGGCAATCGTGGAGCGTGTTTGGGAGGGGCGCGAGACGGCGAAACGCGAGCACAACAAGCCGTTGTCACAGGCGCTGAAAATCATCATGAATGCCTTCTATGGCGTGCTCGGTTCCAGTGGCTGCCGCTTCTTCGATACGCGGCTGGCCTCGTCCATCACCCTGCGCGGTCACGAAATCATGCGGCGCACCCGGGAGCTGATCGAGGCGCAGGGGCATGCCGTCATCTATGGCGATACCGATTCCACGTTCGTCTGGCTGCGCAAAGCTCATTCAGATGACGAGGCAGCGCTGATCGGCCGTCAGCTGGTGCAGCACGTCAATGATTGGTGGCGAGTGCATCTGCAGGCCGAGTACGGGCTGGTCAGCGCTCTGGAGCTGCAATACGAAACCCATTTTCGACGCTTTCTGATGCCCACCATTCGTGGTGCGGAGGAGGGCAGCAAAAAGCGTTATGCCGGACTGATCACCCGGCCCGATGGCAGCGACGACATGGTCTTCAAGGGGCTGGAAACCGTGCGTACCGACTGGTCGCCGCTGGCTCAACGCTTCCAGCAAGAGCTCTACCAACGCATCTTTCACCGCCAGCCGCACGGGGAGTACGTGCGCGACTACGTACGGCGCACGCTGGCCGGTGAGCTGGATGAGCTGCTGATCTATCGCAAGCGCTTGCGCCGCAGGCTCGATGACTACCAGCGCAATGTGCCACCCCATGTGCGTGCCGCGCGTTTGGCGGATGACTACAACGACCGTCAGGGGCGGCCTCGGCAGTATCAGAACGGTGGCTGGATCAGCTACCTGATGACGGTCGCCGGGCCCGAGCCGCTGGAAACACGGTCATCGGCTGTCGACTACGACCACTATGTAACGCGGCAACTGCAGCCCGTGGCGGATGCGATTCTGCCCTTCGTGGGCGATGACTTCGCGTCGCTCGTCGACGGGCAGCTCGGCTTGTTCTGAGTTCACCGGCTCGCGGCATCTATCTGGTGCCGGGCCGGTCATATGTCGAGCAACATTCACTGGAGCTCCGACATGTACCTGATTCAGTTGATGCTACCGCTTTACGACAACGATCAGCAGGCGCTGCCGAAGTCGTCTTTCCGTGCTGTGCGTGATGAGCTCATCGAGCGTTTCGGTGGCCTGACCACCTATTCGCGAGTCCCGGCGAGTGGCTATTGGCTGGAAGAGGGCGACAACGCGGTTCATGACGACTCGGTGGTCTACGAAGTCATGGTCAATGATCTGGACAGGGGTTGGTGGGCAGATTATCGCGCCGAGCTGGAGCGCCGGTTTCGGCAGGAGAGCCTGGTGATCCGGGCACACGCTCTGACGCTGCTGTAGGCGCTGCCGCGAAGAGCGATGGCCGGCGGACCCGGCCATCATCGTTGGTTACTTGCGAACCCAGTTGCCGTTGAGCTGAATGATCTGGCCCGAGGGCGTCTTCTCGATGGCTTTCTTGCCGGCGATGGCTTCCACGTCGCTGACGCTGATGCCGTTCTGCTTGGCGACGCGGTGGTACTCGGCTCGGCGCGCCTGATTAATCTGGCTTGCGATGTCCTCGGCGTTCTGGCTGGACCGCACCACGCCGAGATAGCCGTCGGGCTTCTCGCCAAGCAAGCCGCTGGCCTTGGCGTCACCCAGGGCGGACATGGCTTCGTTGAGTGTCATGGCTGCCGCTGGCAGAGCGATCATGAGTGCCAACAGCAGGCTTGCCAATTTCAGATAGGTTTTCATCGTCGTCCTCAGAACAGTCCGCTGTCTTCGTTAATGATCGAGTCGAGCTGCTTGTCCACCCGGATGTAAATCTCATGCTCGATCTTTACGTTCAGGTTGATGTTGATCGGCTCGTTCGGTACGGCCAGTTCCACCCGCGGCGTACAGGCGCTGGCGAGCACGGCCAGCAGCAGAATGGTCAGCGATTGGCGCAACCGCATGGCGGTCTCTCTCCTGTGTCGGCTAGGGCTGCAGGGCCTCATTGAAGGCGTTGAAGATGTTCCTGCACCCGTCGTTGAATTGTTTCGCTTACCCGGTCGCTCAGTTGCAAGCTGGTCAGCAGCGCCGGAATGTCCTCTTCCAGATTGATCGAAAAATTGATCGGGCGGCCTCCTTCCAGGGCTGGGTTGCGGCCGTTCAGGCGCAGCGCGAGGTTCAGTTTGCCGCTCTCATCATAGCGGACGTCACTGCTCAGCCGATCATAATGAAAATCGTGCAGGGCTTCGGTGACGATCTTCATGGCCGGGTTCGACTGGCCAAGGGCTTCTATCTTCGGCGAACGAAAGCGCAGTACACCGCCGGGTGTGCGCGCGGACAGCTCGCCCTGGTCGACGCTGAACCCGAGTGCGCTGCGGCGAATGTCGAAGCTGCCATCAATCAGGCCGCTGCCATCGAGCCCTTCGGTAGGGTAGGCGGCGAGCATGTCGCTCAGTTGCAGTCCTTGCAGCTTGGCGCTTAATTGTTGCTGCGGTGCAGCCAGGTCGAGCGTGGCGGGGGCGAGCCAGAACCTGCCGCCGAAGATTTGGGTTTCCGCGGTTGCCCAGCGCAGCTGGCCTTGCACTGGATGATCGAGATCGGTGCGGTAGTTTCCGCGCAGCAGCAGCGGGCCAAAAGTGAATCCGGGGTTGAGCTGAGCGAGGCGCAGCTCGGTTATATCCAGCTCCAGGCGGTTGCGCTCGAGGCTTGCTGCGATTCTTGCGTCGAGCCCGGATATCTCGGCGCGGTCGATGATGCCGGCCAGTCCGCGGGCCTCCAGCGTGAGCCTGGCGGATGGCGGTGTGCTGCCAGCTGGCACAGAAAGCGTGCCATCAGCCAGCAGGCGACCGCTGTTCAGTTCGAGCATCTCCGGCCAGGCTGTGAAGCTGCGGGCAAGCGGGTTGCCGGCGCGCAGAAAGATCTCCTGTAGCTTGCCGCTTGCCTGTAGTGGGCCGTTCCAGCGCTTGTTCAGGTTTGCTGCCAGTATCAGCCCGACATCGTTGCTCAATGGGCCGGTCGCTGCCAGTTTTGTGGCATCAGCTTCCAACTGCCCGCTCCAGTGCCAGCCCTGGGAGATCAGTCTCGGGTGATCCAGTCGGCTGACGCGCAGGTCCAGCGGCCCCTGTACGCGCCAGCTAGGCGGCTCTGAGTTGCGGCGGTCGAGATGCAGGCTGAGCGGTTGGGAGAGCAGGGCCTGCAGTTGGCGGGCAGTGAGTTCTCCGCTGGTCAGGTCGGTGAGGGTGGCCCGTGAGCTTTTATGCAGCTGTACATCGATCTGCTCGAGGCTCGCACGACCGGAGAAGTCCAGCGTGGCCTCCAGACCTCCTAGCGAAAGTGCATCCAGCTTCAGCTTGCTACTGCGCAGTTGCAGTTGCGCCTGCTCGATCTGCAGTACATATGGCGGTGCGGTATTCAGTCGCACCCGTGCCTGCAGGGTCGCCGGTGTGGCGCCTTGGGCGTCCAGCTTGACCTGTAGCGGCAGTTCGTCTCGTTCGGTTTCGGCATCCAAGGGCTCGATCTGGATGCCCAGTCGCTCAGGTCGCAGATTCTCGGGAAGGTCGGCGACGAGTGCCGGTTCGGGGCGTAGCTGTACATTGGCTTTCAGCTCGGGAGGCAGCCACTGGCCATCCTGTCCATTAGCCGCGAGGTCGATATCGCCTTGCAGCTCGCCAAGCCCGATGATCGGCCATGGCGCCGGCAGGTGGCCGGAGAGACGCAGATCCCCGCCGGCACGGCGCCATTCGAGCGTGCCGTCTGTCGAGCGAGGCACGCTAAGCGCCCAACCTGCGCCAAGCCGCATGTCAGCTGGCATGTTCAGCGGGGTAGGTTCGTAGCCGGTCCAATCGCTTAGCCAGCTCAACAGCCAGGGCGCTTCCGGCAAGCTGCCCATGGCAAAGGTGGCATCGGACCGCAGGGTGTTGCCGAGGAGGTTGAGCCGGTTACGGCCTTCCAGGCGCGACTGCTCGTCGATCAGCAGTCTGGCCTCGATCAGGCTGTGCATGGGGTCTGGTCCCTGTGCACTGACGATCAGCGAAACACGGTGTTCGTTGCGGCGCAGGTCCAGCCGGGCATCGACAGGCAGCAGTGTTTCGCCGGCGTGTTCCAGCCACAGGCTACCCCGTTCGTCGCACTGACCTTTCGCGCAGGGGAGGTCCATCCTCAGATCAGCTATGGTCATTCGCTGCGGCAGCCACGCCACCCAGCGTGCATATTGCTCGGCGTCGCGCGGAGGCGAGCTCCCGTTCCCGGCATGCGGTAGCGAGAGTAGGGTCGTGCTGAGACGATCTATTTGAAGCGATTGTGGTGGAAATGGCTGAAAAAGGCTGGGAACTTGCAGTGCGATATTTTCAGCCCGGACGGTCAGGTTGAGGCCGTTCTCGGTCAGCTGTGCATAGTCAAGCTGGCGGATCGATATGCTTCTGGAAGAGACACGCAGCCCCTGCCAGTCGAGTTCGACGATGCCTTGTTCGCGCTTGAATGCTGTCCATTGATACCAGGCGAAACCGCCGGCAAGTAGCAGCAGTAGCAGCAGGCCAGCCAGCAGCCAGCGCAGTATTCTCGACGGTTTCGTCATTTCCAGTTCCAGAATGCGAGGCGTACAGCATAGCCGCAGACAAGCGTAGCTACCGTGCTCCGGCAAGGTGCGCAGGGCGACAACAGCTTTGTCTGAAAGTTCGCTCTTGTGCCGCTGCAACCCTTGTGGCAAGCCGCTTTGCGCCTGATGCGCTGAACTTGTGCACATTTGCGCAGCACGCCTGTCAAGGCCTTATGACAAACTGTCGCAAATCGCCTGAGCTCATAGATCGTTAATAACCAATTGAAAAATAAGCACTTTTTTCATTGGCGAAAAAAACGTCAGTTTAAGCGCAGCCCCCATGAGACGTGGCATTCATAGATTTGTCTTCTGTTTGTCCACTGACTTATCCACAGCTTCTGTGGATTAATTTTTGGTGTGATCCGGATCTAATTTTTTCGCTTTTGACAAGACTTTAACTCTCGGAAAAAAGGAGTAGAGTGCGCGACCTTATTCATCCAGCCCCCAGATGTGCATGAGAACGCGTACAGCCTCCTCCGCCTCCTTCGCCACTACCGCCCCTACGGCACGGTTGCCGCTGCGCATGGCGCTGTGGTTGCTCGATAGCCAGCACCTGGGCAGAAATCAGGGTGTCAAACGGATTGCAGGGCGCCTGCTCAAGCAGCCGGCGCGTGAGGGCGTGGTGGAAGCGCAGAGTCGTCTGGGGCGTCTGCTGTGCTGCGAGTGCGATGGTCAGCGCGACCGCCGTATCGGTTTCGAGCTGCTGCGTCAGGCGGCCCGTGCAGGCGACTGCCAGGCACAGCTGGAGCTGGGGCGCCTTTATTGCCAGCCCGACCACAGCGAACCTGCGAAGGCGCGTCTGTGGCTCGAGCAAGCCGCCGCACAGGGTTCCCAGGAGGCTGCGAGCTTCCTTCAGCGGATCAAGGGCTGACGGCACCCGCCTGACCACCCACCTGCGGCTCGCTATACTGCCCGGCACTTTTGCCGGAGCCCTTCATGTCCTTTGATCCTCTTCATCTATTGGCCGGTCTGGCGCTCGGCCTGGCTGCCCTGGCTGGGCTGAGCCTTTATCTGCAGCGCCGCCTGTCCGTCAGCGAGTCCGAACAGGCGTTGCTCGATGAGCGGCTCCGACAGGCCACCCTGGCGCAGGAGGGGCTGACGGCGCAGCTGGAGAGCTGTCGGATCGAGCTGGCCGAGTTGAGTGGCATCAAATCAGCGCAGCAGGCCGAGCTGGCTGCGCTGCGCCGCGAGGCCGAACTGTTGCGCACGCAGCGTGACGGTAATGATGAAACCATTGCCGACCTGCAAGCCGAGCGCGACGCCCAGCAAGGTGAACTGCGCCGGTTGAGCTCGACCCATGCCGCACTCGAAGCCGAACTGCGCGAACAGCACAACGCCCATCAGCAAAGGCTGGCAGACCTGCAGGCAGCGCGTGACGACCTGCGGGCACAGTTCGCCGAGCTGGCCGGCAAGATCTTCGACGAGCGTGAGCAGCGTTTCAGCGAGTCCAGCCATGAGCGCCTGGGGCAGCTGCTCGAACCGCTGAAGGAACGCATCCAGTCGTTCGAGAAGCGAGTCGAGGAGAGCTACCAGAACGAAGCGCGCGAGCGCTTCTCCCTGGCTCGCGAGCTGGAGCGCCTGCAGCAGCTGAACCAACGCCTTGGTGATGAAGCGACCAACCTGACCCGTGCGCTGCAAGGGCAGAAGACGCAGGGCAACTGGGGCGAGCTGGTTCTGGAAAAGGTGCTGGAGCACGCCGGGTTGGAGAAGGGCCGCGAGTACCATACGCAGGTCAGCCTGAAGAGCCCGGACGGGGAGCGTTTTCAGCCGGATGTGCTGATCCATCTGCCCGGGGACAAACAGGTCGTGGTTGATGCCAAAGTCAGTCTGACCGCCTATCAGGCGCTGACCTGCGCCGAGGATGAAGGCAGCCGGGCGCTGGCGCTCAAGCAGCATGTGCAATCGCTGCGCAGCCACCTCAAGGGGCTCTCGCTGAAGGACTACCAGCGCCTCGATGGCTTGCAGAGCCTCGACTTCGTGCTGCTGTTCGTGCCGATCGAGGCGGCTTTCGCGGCCGCCCTGCAGGCAGATCCCGATCTGTTCCAGGAAGCCTATGGGCGGCACATCGTGATCGTCAGTCCGACGACCTTGCTCGCCACCCTGCGGGTCATCGACAGCCTCTGGCGGCAGGAACGGCAAAGCCAGAACGCCCGGGAGATCGCCGAGAAAGCCGGCGGGCTTTACGACAAGTTCGTCGCCTTCATCCAGGATCTCGATGAGATCGGCAGCCGATTGCAGCAGGTGGATCGTGCTTACCTGGCGGCGCGCAACAAGCTTAGCGATGGTCGCGGCAACCTTGTTGGTCGAGCCGAGCAATTGAAGTCGCTCGGTGCACGGGCCAGCAAGCGCTTGCCGGGCGACTGGCTGGAGCGTGCCGGTGCCGAGGAACTCAGCGAGGCGGGCGACTAGATCACGGCGCTAACGCAACAGCAGCACGGCGAGCGCAGTCAGCAGCCCGGCGAACATGATCGGCAGGGTACGGATAGCCAGTTCACGGCCACCGATGAAGGCGATCAGCATGGCCTTGACCAGGCTGTTGCTCAGCGCGGCGAATACGATGCCGCGCGACGCGACCTCATGACTGAGCCCGTCGCGGGCATTGTTGGCCAGCGAGAGGGTGATCGCATCCACATCGGTCAGACCTGCGACCAGCGACACCATGTAGATGCCGGCATCGCCCAGCCAGCGCCGTGCACCCTCGACCAGTAGCAGGATCAACACCAGCAAGGCGGCGAAGCGTAGCGCCGGTCCCAGCTCGAACGGGTTCTTCAGCAGGGGCTCGGCAGTGTCTGTGGGCGTTTTGGCTGCCAGCAGGTAATAGAAGATTGCACCTGCTGTATAGATGGCGCCGGCGCACGCCAGAGGCAGGATCAGGCCGGGAAGCAGCGCCGGATTGACCAGCCCCACCTCCAGTAGAACGCGAGGAAACATGAGCGCCGACGTCGCCAGCAGGCCAGCTGCGAGCGCGGCACGCAGCTTCGGCGCGTTCAGCCGCGCCAGCGTGATGGTCATCGCAGTGGAGGAGACGATGCCGCCAAGCAGTGCCGTGACGAAGAGGCCGTGACGGGGGCCGAGAATACGGATCGCCACGTATGCGGCGAAACCGATTCCGGCGATCAGTACCACCATCATCCAGGTCGTGTAGGGATTGAGTGCCTGCCAGGGGCCATAGCCCTGGTTCGGCAGCGTGGGCAGCAGCACCACGGAGATGAACAGCATCTTCAGCGCGCCGCCCAGTTCCGCCTCGCTGAGCCGCTTCAGCGCCTGATGCAGCGGGGCTTTCAGGCTCAGCAGCAGCGCCACGACGATGGCGCATGCGGCGGCGAGTTGCCGGCTCTCCGCGACCGCCAGGCTGCCGAGAACAAAGGTCAGCAGCATGGCGACCTCGGTGGTCATGCCATGGTCGCCGCTGCGACGCGCATCGATCAGATAGCCGGCAATGACCAGCAGCGCGAGCATGGCGAACATGGCCACCCAGGCAGAGCCGCCGAGATGGCTGACGCTAACCGCCGCGAGCCCGCCGAACAGGCCCGACAGGCCGAAGGTGCGGACCCCGGCGACCAGCTCCTGGCCGGGGCCGTCTCTGCCGCTCCAGCTACGTTCGGTGCCGATCAGTAGCCCGACGGCAAGCGCCGTGGCGAGGTTGAGAAAAAGCTCGAGCGTCATCGGCCACCTTGCCGCCAAGTGTGCAAATTGCCAGCAGTGTAACCGGCCTCGGCCGCGATTGTTTCACCCGCTGGCCGAGGTCGCCTGTCTACTGAAGCGTCAGGTGCCGGCTCATCAGAGCGCGCAACGCCGCAGGCTTGACCGGCTTGGCGAGGAAATCCAGGCCGCTTGCGTGAATCGCGGCCACCAGTTCCGGGCGGCCATCGGCACTGATCACCACGCCGGGCACCGGCTCGCCCAGCCGGGTGCGCAACCAGGCCATCAGCTCGGTGCCGGTCTGGCCCTCGTCGAGGTGATAGTCGACCAGCACCAGTTGCGGGCGAATGTCCTCGGCCAGCAGCGCTTCGCATTCGGCGCGGTTGCTGGCGGTCCATACCTGGCAACCCCAGCGGGTGAGCAGGCTGTTCATGCCGACCAGAATGCTGTCCTCGTTATCGATGCAAAGCACCTGAGTGCCGGTCAACGCGGTGTGCTGCGGCTCGCCACGCTTGGCTGCCGGGCGCGGCTGGCTCAATGCACGGGCGACCGGCACGGTGACGCTGAACACGCTGCCCTTGCCCGGCCAGGAGCGCACTTCCAGTGGGTGTTCGAGTACGTGGCAGAGACCGTCGGCGATGGCCAGGCCCAGGCCCAGACCCTTCTCCGCGCGGGTCTGGTGGCTGTCCAGGCGTTTAAACTCCTCGAAGATCACCTTCAGCTTGTCATGCGGAATGCCCGGGCCGCGGTCCCAGACTTCGAGCCGTAGTGATGCGCCTTGCCGGCGCACGCCGAGCACCACGCGGCCCTTGGCGTAACGGAAGGCATTGGTGAGGAAGTTCTGCAGCACGCGACGGAGCAGACGTATGTCACTGTCGACGCGCAGCTTGCTGCCGTGCACGCGGAAGTTGACTCCCTGTTCGCGGGCCAGTGCGGTGAACTCCGTGCCCAGCGTGTCGAACAGCGTGGCGAGTGGGAAGGGGTTGCGATCTGGAGTCACTCGACCGCTTTCCAGGCGCGAGATATCCAACAGGTCGGTGATCAGGTCTTCAGCCGAACGCAACGAACTGTCCAGATGCTGCACCAGTTCCTGGGCCTCGCTGGGCAGGGCGCTCTGCTGGTGTGACAGTGCGGCGGAGAACAGCCGTGCGGCGTTGAGCGGCTGCATCAGGTCGTGGCTGACGGCGGCGAGGAAGCGGGTCTTCGACTGGTTGGCCGCTTCCGCGGTGCTCTTGGCTTCGATCAGCGCCTGGTTGAGCTGCGACAGTTCCTGGGTCCGCTCGCTGACGCGCTGTTCGAGACCTTCGTTGGCATCTTTCAAGGCACGTTCGGCTTCGCGGTAGGCGGTGATGTCACTGAAGCTCATGACGAAGCCGCCGCCCGGCATCGGGTTGCCGATCAGCTCGACGACGCGGCCGTTGGGGAACAGCCGCTCGGACGTATGCGCGCGACCCTGGCGCATCCAGTACAGGCGCTTGGCCACGTGGGTGTCCGGGTCGCCTGGGCCGCAAAGCCCGCGCTCGGCGTTGTAGCGGATGATGTCGGCGATCGGGCGGCCGATGTAGACCAGCCCGTCCGGGTACTCGAAGAGCTCGAGATAGCGATGGTTCCATGCCACCAGGCGCAGCGACTGGTCGACCACGCTGATGCCCTGGGTGATGTTCTCGATCGCGCCTTGCAGCAGGGCGCGGTTGAACTGCAGCACTTCCGAGGCTTCACCGACGATGCGCACCACGTCGTCGACCTGCATGTCGCGGCCTTCCAGCGCTGCCTTGACCACCGCACGGGTGGACGACGCGCCGAGCACGCCCGCCAGCAGGCGTTCGGTATGTGCGATCCACTGGCCGTCAGCTTGCAGTTTGGGCGAGAAGTCCTGGCCGTGGCGGCGGGCGAAGCGCTGGAAGCTTTGCTCGGCGCGCTCGGCGCCGACGAAGCGGGATGCCAGGACCAGCAGGTCTTCGACGCGTACGGCGAGCAGACGGCGGGCACCGGTCGGGGAGGCGATCTCCTGACCGATAAAGCGGCTGGCCTGCCAATGCTCGGCCACGTGGGTCTGGGTGAGGATGGATACCCAGAAAAACAGCGTTGCGTTACCGATCAGCGACAGGGTCACGCCCAGGGTCAGTCCGCTGAGGCCGAAACCGAGGCCGCCGTTGTACATCCAGCTCAGGCCCGGGAACATTTCCAGCGGCCAGCCCAGCAGAGGAACAATCAGCGTATAGAACCAGATTGCCGCGCCGGCGGTCAGGCCGGCGAACACGCCGCGACGGTTGGCCTGCTTCCAATACAGCGCACCAACCATCGCCGGGGCCAGCTGAGTGATGGCGGCGAAGGCGATCTGGCCGATTGTAGCCAGCGATGCCGTGGAGCCGAGCAGGCGGTAGCTGACATAGGCGAGCAGCAGGATCACGACGATGCTGATGCGACGTACCGAGAGCATCCAGTGGCGAAATGCTTCGAACGGGCGCTCGGCTTCCTGGCGGCGCAGCAGCCAGGGCAGCAGCATGTCGTTGGAAACCATGGTCGAAAGCGCGACGCTGGCGACGATTACCATGCCGGTTGCCGCCGAGGCGCCGCCGATGAAGGCGAGCAGGGCGAGCCAGGGATGCAGTTCGGCCAACGGCAGGCTGATGACGAAGGAATCCGGCGTTACGCCTGCGGGCAACAGCATCTGTCCCGCCAGCGCGATCGGGATGACGAACACCGCGGCGAGTACCAGATAGAGCGGAAACACCCAGCGGGCCATACGGAAGTCGCGCGGCTCGATGTTTTCCACCACAGAAACGTGAAACTGCCGCGGCAGACAGACGATCGCCATCATCGCGACGGTGGTCTGGACCAGCATGGCTGACCAGTTGACACCTTCGCTCCAGAATCCGGCAAGGTCCGGCGAGTCATAGGCCTGATTGAACAGATCGCCAAAGCCGTCGAACAGGCCGAAGGTGACGAAGGCGCCCACCGCCAGGAATGCCAGCAGCTTGATCAGTGATTCGAAAGCGATCGCCAGGACCATGCCGCGGTGATGCTCGGTCACATCGAGGTTGCGCGTGCCGAAGAGGATGGTGAACAGCGCCAGCACGATCGAGACGATCAGCGCGGTGTCGCGCGTGCCGGTGCCGGCTGCCTCGATGTTGATGCCGCTTAGCAGGTTGACGCCGAGTACGATGCCCTTGAGCTGCAGCGCGATGTACGGCAGTACGCCAACCAGGCAGATCAGCGTAACAACCACTGCCAGCAGCTGAGATTTGCCATAGCGGGCGGCGATGAAGTCGGCAATGGAGGTGATGTTCTCCTGCTTGCTGATCATGATCATCTTCTGGATCACATGCGGTGCGAACAGCATCAGCAGGATCGGGCCCAGATAGATAGGGAGGAACGCCCAGAGCTGCTCGGCGGATTGGCCAACGGCACCGAAGAAGGTCCAGCTGGTGCAGTACACCGCCAGTGAAAGGCTATAGACCCAAGGCCGCAGACGCGGCGACATGGAAGCGCTGTTGCGGTCGCCGTAGAAAGCGATGGCGAACAGAATGGCCATATAAACGAGGGCGACCGCGGCGATCAGCCCGCCTGACAGCGTCATGCAAACTCCAGAAAACGAAAGGTGAGTGCCAGGCAGGCCTCGGCGGGCCGGTAACGGTGCCGAATTCAATCAGCCCTGGTGACTCGTTAATATGCTGAGTTCGTGAAGTTTCGCAGCAATGGTCACCCCGTGTGCAGGGTTGCGACCAAGGTCGCATGCGTCTAGCGCGGGCCCGCCAGCAATATCGCCGGTCGTCCGCGAAGTACGGCGTTTCCTGCGCCATGGGTTACTGTCTGGTAACCGCCGATTTGCCCGAACGCAATAACAGGAGAATGTCATGCTCAGCCCCCATCCGGTAACCCTGCAACGCGGGGCGCTGCGCCTGGAGCCGCTGATGGAAGCGGATATCCCGGAGCTGGTTGCCCTGGCAGAGCGGAACCGCGCCGAGCTGACATATATGAGCGGGCCGCTACGGCCGGACTGGTACCGCCATGCGCTGGCGGAACAGCGCGAGGGGCGCGCGGTTGTCTTCAGTGTGCGGATGGCCGAGCAGCTGGTCGGCACCACGCGCTTCGCCGACTTCAACCTGAGCCTGCCGGCGGCCGAATTGGGCTGGACCTGGCTGGACCATGCGGAGCATGGCACCGGGCTGAATGCCTCGATCAAGTACCTGCTGCTGCGTCACGCATTCGAAGAATGGCAGTTGGTTCGCCTGCAGCTGAAGACTGCCGCCAGTAACCTCCGCTCGCAGCGGGCCATCGAAAAGCTAGGTGCCCTACGCGAAGGATTGCTGCGTAACCATCGGCGACTGGCAGACGGTCGTCTGGACGATACCGTGCTGTACAGCATCACCGACCGTGACTGGCCGCAGCTCAAGCAGCGGCTCGCGGCCGACTGACTGCTCTGCGACGCATCGCCTGGGCGTCTCAGTTCGGATATCGTGCGGTGCTTTGCCGCATGTCTTGCGTCGATCCGTCCGCTACCCACGCCTTTCGCTACGAGGTCGATAGGCAGCGCAAGGTTCGGTGCAAAATTGGCTACAGGAGTTCCAATGTCCCGCTCGCAAGAGTTCGTTCACGGGTGCCGTGACATTCTGCCGTTGATCCTCGGTGCGATTCCGTTCGGTGTCATCTTCGGCACGCTGGCCGTCGGCGCCGGATTGACGCCCTGGCAGACCATGGGCATGTCTTCGCTGGTCTTCGCCGGTTCCGCACAGTTCATCGCGATCACGCTGATAACCGGTGGCGTAGGCGCAGCCGTGGTACTGCTGACCACCTTCGTGGTCAATCTGCGGCACGCCTTGTACAGCGCCGCGTTGCAGCCATTCGTTCGTCATCTGCCGGGCCGCTGGCGCGCCCCTCTGGCGTTCTGGCTCACGGACGAGGCCTTCGCCGTGGTGCAGAATCGCTATGCCCGCGACGACGAGTCGCCGTACAAGCATTGGTTCTTTCTCGGAGCCGCGCTGACCATGTACATCAACTGGCAGCTGTCGACACTGGTGGGTGTCGCCTTCGGTCAGGCGGTTCCGGGTATCGCCAGCTGGGGGCTGGACTTCGCCATGATCGCCACCTTCATCGGCATCGCGGTGCCGATGATGCGGACGCGCCCGCAGGTGGCCTCGGCGCTGGTGGCTGGCGCGGTGGCCTTGCTGACCTGGGAGCTGCCTTACAAGCTCGGACTGATCGCCGCCGCCATGGCCGGCATCGTCGTCGGCGTCTGGCTCGAACGTCGCGCCGAAGCGGCTGCGCGCATGCAGGGGGCGCTATGACGACCTGGTTGCTGATCTTCGGCATGCTGGCGATCACCTTCGTGATCCGCTACAGCTTTTTCGCCTGGCCCAACCTGCGCTTTCCCCGCGCTATCGAGCAGGGGCTGCATTACGTGCCGGTGGCGGTACTGACTGCCATCGTGGTGCCGGGAATGCTGATGCCGGAAGGGCAGTGGGCGTTGCGTCCGGACAATGCCTATCTGCTCGCGGGGCTGTTGGCGATCGTCATAGCCGCGTTTAGCCGCAACCTGCTGGCGACTATCGCCGGCGGACTGCTGAGCTTCTTTCTGCTGCGCTGGGCTTTCGGGCAGTTGCCGATATGAATCAGGAATCGACCGGGGCTAGCTCTACAAGGCGTGTGCCAGCTGGCGGGCCGGCGACCACGCATTCGCAGTTTCGCCTGCTCGGCAAGCGTCGCTTCCTGCCTTTTTTCTGCACGCAGCTGCTCGGTGCATTCAACGACAACGTGTTCAAGCAGGCGTTGATCCTGGCGATTCTGTTCAAGATCGGCACTGGCGCCGACAAGAGTCTGCTTATCAATCTTTGTGCGCTGCTGTTCATCCTGCCGTTCTTTCTGTTCTCCGCGCTGGGTGGCCAGTTCGGCGAGCGCTTCGAGAAGGCCTGGCTGATTCGCCGAATCAAGTTCGCCGAGATTCTGATCATGCTTGCCGGGGCGCTCGGCATGTTGCTCGGCAACCTGCCGGTATTGCTTGCGGTGCTGTTCTGCATGGGCACCCAGTCGGCGCTGTTTGGTCCGGTCAAGTACTCGATCCTGCCGCAGCAGCTCGCCGAGGATGAGCTGGTGGGAGGCAATGCGCTGGTGGAGATGGGAACGTTCCTGGCGATTCTCGGGGGCACCATCGGTGCGGGTGTGTTGATGGCGAGTGAGGGCTACGCCGAGCTGGTGGCGATCAGCGTGGTGCTGATCGCGCTCGTCGGTTATCTCACCAGTCTGGCCATTCCAGCCGGTACGGCAGCGCTGCCGACCCTGCATATGGATTGGCGCGTGCTGCGTCAGTCATGGCGCATTCTGCGGCTGGGGCTCGGTCAGCAGCGGGCGGTGTCCCGGGCCATGCTGGGCAATTCCTGGTTCTGGTTTCTCGGTGCGACCTACCTGACGCAGATCCCGGCGTTTGCCAAGGACTATCTCGGTGGCGATGAAAGCGTGGTGACGTTGATCCTGACGCTGTTTTCGGTCGGCATCGCGCTGGGGTCGCTGCTTTGCGAGCGGCTGTCGCGGCATCACGTGGAGATCGGCCTGGTCCCGTTCGGAGCCATTGGCCTGAGCCTTTGCGGAGTGCTGCTGTGGTGGCATGCGAGCGGCCACGGGGAGCCTGTGGGTACGGTCGACTGGCTTGCGCTGCTCGGCGAGCCTTCTGCCTGGTGGGTACTGATGGATATCCTCGGGCTGGGGATTTTCGGTGGGCTGTACATCGTCCCGTTGTATGCCCTGATCCAGTCACGCAGTGTGGTTCACGAGCGCTCGCGAGTGGTGGCAGCGAACAACATTCTCAACGCGCTGTTCATGGTCGCGTCGGCGATCATCGCAATTGTCCTGCTGGTGCTGCTGAAGCTCTCGATACCGCAGCTTTTCCTGACTGTTTCGTTGCTCAGCGTGCTGGTCTGCGGGGCGCTGTTCGTCGATGCGCCGGAGTTCATCGAGCGTTTTCTGATCTGGTCGCTGGGGGAGCGATTGGGCGGGGCGCTGGCGTTGCAGCTGAAGGTGCGTTGAGGGGAGCGGGGCGCCGATCAGCGCCCCGGGCTGGTGTCAGAGGCCCTGGGGGACTTCTTCGCCACCGAACGCCTCGAACAGCGCAGGCAGGAACTCGCGGAAGGTCATCATCATCAGCAGGAAACTGGCGTCCTGCTGGGCAAGGGCGTCTTCACCACCGTCCTGCTCGGCCTGGTCCTGCAGCAGTTCCTCGAAGCGCAGGCGCTTGATGATCAACTTGTCGTCCAGCACGAAGGACAGCTTGTCCTGCCAGGCCAGCGACAGCTGGGTGACCTGCTTGCCGGCTTCCATATGCTGCTGGATCTCGTCGCTGGTCAGGTCCTGGCGCTTGCAGCGCACCACGCCGCCGTCCTCGTGGGTGTCGCGCAGCTCGCATTCGTCGAGCACGAAGAAATCGTCTGCGGACTTCTGCGTCTTGACCCAATCGGTCAGGGTGGCGCTTGGCGCGATCTTCACGGTCAGCGGGCGCACCGGCAGCGAGCCGATCGCTTCACGCAGGGTGGACAGCAGGTCCTCGGCCTTCTTCGGGCTGGCCGAGTTCACCAGGATCAGCCCGCGCTCGGCGTCGACTGCGGCGAAGGTGCCGGATTTGCGGATGAAGGCGCGCGGCAGAAAGGCCTGGATGATCTCGTCTTTTATCTGGTCGCGCTCCTTCTTGTAGACCTTGCGCATCTGCTCGGCTTCGATCTCGTCAACCTTTTCCTTCAGCGCATCCTTGACGACGCTGCCCGGAAGAATGCGTTCTTCCTTGCGCGTGGCGATCAGCAGGAAACCCTGGCTGACGTGCACCAGGGGGGCGTCTTCACCCTTACCAAAGGGGGCGACGAAGCCGTAGGTGCTCAGCTCCTGGCTGGCGCAGGGGCGGGCAGGTTTGGCGGCCAGTGCAGCTTCGAGTGTCTCGGCATCTAGAGCGACGTTCTGGGTGAGACGGTAAACGAGCAGGTTACGAAACCACATGGCGGGGTAGATCTCCGGAAAGCAAAGGGGTGCATTATTCCTGCCTGGCCAGTTCAGGCCAACCCTGCGGGATGTTAATGCACGGCGGACGAGAAAAATCGGCTGGTAAATCGAGGGTTTTCCTAAGTCTTTGGAACTTCTGCAATTTTTTTTTCGAAAGGGGGTTGCCAAGGTGCGGAACCCTCTCTAGAATGCGCCCCACTTCGAGAGCAAACGGGTGATTAGCTCAGCTGGGAGAGCATCTGCCTTACAAGCAGAGGGTCGGCGGTTCGATCCCGTCATCACCCACCACTCGAGGTTTAGCGCAGCGGTAGTTCAGTCGGTTAGAATACCGGCCTGTCACGCCGGGGGTCGCGGGTTCGAGTCCCGTCCGCTGCGCCATATTCGCTTCACGGGTCCACTGAACGCCCTGAAGCAACGAAAGAAACGGCCATCTAGGCCGTTTTTTTTTGCCTGGATTTTTTTGGGCTGAAGCTACGGGTGCCGCTTCTCGCTCGGCTCGATCCTGCTATCGGATTGCTACGCGCGTCCGTTCTTTGCAATCTCTTTACGGTCCTTGCCTTGGGGTGCGGTAGCCAGTGCCGGGATGCGCTGCTAAGCTCGACCATCGGTTTTTCGAATGCCCAACAGCGTATTTAAGGAAACAGCATGAGACTGAGACATCATCGTTTGGCGCCTGCGGTTGCCCTGGTTGGCCTGGTGCTGGCCGGCTGCGACTCGCAGACCAGTGTCAAACTGGACACTCCGGCGCAGAAGGCGTCCTATGGTATCGGCCTGAACATGGGCAAGAGCCTTGCGCAGGAGGGTATGGATGATCTCGACTCCCAGGCTGTTGCGCAGGGTATTGAAGATGCCATCGGCAAGAAGGAGCAGAAGCTCACCGATGAGCAGCTGATGGAGGCTTTCACCTTCCTGCAGACCCGTGCCGAAGAGCGCATGGTTGAGATGAATGCCAAAGCGGTCGAGGCTGGCAAGAAGTTCCTCGAAGACAACGCCAAGCGTGAGGGCGTGAAGACCACCGAATCCGGTCTGCAGTACGAAGTCGTCAAGGCGGCCGAAGGCCGTCAACCGACCGAGAACGACGTGGTGACCGTGCACTACGAGGGCAGCTTGACCGACGGCACCGTCTTCGATAGCTCGATCAAGCGCGGCAGCCCGATTGATCTGCCGGTCGGCGGTGTGATTCCAGGTTGGGTCGAAGGTCTGCAGCTGATGCATGTGGGCGAGAAGTACAAGCTCTACATCCCGAGCGAACTGGCCTACGGCGAGCAGAGCCCGAGCCCGCTGATCCCGGCCAACTCCGTGCTGGTCTTCGATCTCGAGCTGCTGGATATCAAGGGTGACGAGGCCGAGCAGCCCGCAGCCGAGCAGCCTGCTGAAGCAGCCGAGCAGGAATAAGCGGTTCTCTTCGCTGCAAACGAAAACGCCCCGATCTAGTCGGGGCGTTTTTATATGGGCTTGCTACTGAATCAGTCGTCCATCTGCGACTGCAGGTAGTTTTCCATGCCCACCTTGTCGATCAGGCTCAACTGCGTCTCCAGCCAATCGATGTGTTCCTCCTCGGATTCGAGGATGTCTTCCAGCAGCTCGCGACTGCCGTAGTCGCCGACGCTTTCGCAGTAAGCGATGGCGACCTTCAGATCCTGCACGCCACCTTGCTCCAGCCTGAGGTCGCACTCGAGCATCTCGCGAGTGTTCTCACCGATCAGCAACTTGCCCAGATCCTGCAGATTCGGCAGGCCTTCCAGGAACAGGATGCGCTTGATCAGCTTGTCCGCATGCTTCATCTCGTCGATGGATTCTTCGTACTCATGCTTGCCGAGCTTGCCGAGACCCCAGTCCTCATACATGCGCGCGTGCAGGAAGTACTGGTTGATGGCTACCAGCTCATTGCCGAGGATCTTGTTGAGGTGCTGAATGACCAGCTTGTCGCCTTTCATGTAGTTAGCCTGCCTGACGCGGTGGGAATGCAAGCAGTCTGGCCACGCTCAGGCGACCTGTCAAACCTAAGTCATTGAATGCTAAAGCTAAACCCTAGCGAGAATAGTTGCGTTCCGCATCCTTCTGAGCAACTTGCTGATTTGCAGGCAAAAAAAAGCCGGGCATGGCCCGGCTTCATGGCTTCAGTCTGTCAAGCCTGAACAAAACTGGCAGGGTACGCGAGGGAGGCCTGGGCACTCTGCACGTTGCTGAGCGTCTCGCGCACGACCTGCTTGGCGACGCAGGCGCACTTGCCGCACTGGGTGGCGACGCCCGTCGTTTCCCGTACTTCACGGTAGCTGCAGCAGCCTTCGTAGATGGCATCGCGAATCTGGCCGTCGGTTACACCCTGGCAAAGACAGACGTACATAGAAGCACTACCCGTTGAATTCGTTGACGGTTGGGATGCTAATCAGAATGAGAATAATTGTCAAAGTTCGTTCGTCGGGGGTTTCTCCCGATGAGCGTATTTTTCCGTTCGTACCGACGGTGTCGAAGGCCGCAGCGAGGATCGGTGTTGACCGCTTTGCGGTAGACTGCGCGCCTTTTCGCAACGGAGGCCGTTCATGGCCCTGCAAGCCACACCATATAAAGTCGAGCTGAATCTCACGGACCTGGACCGCGGGGTTTACGAGAATCTGCGCTTTACGGTCGCCAAACACCCGTCGGAAACCGAAGAACGCCTCGGCGTGCGATTGATTGCCTATGCGCTCTGGTATAGCGAGCAGCTGGCCTTTGGTCGCGGCCTCTCTGATGTGGACGAGCCAGCACTCTGGGAAAAGAGTCTGGATGGCCGCGTCCTTCATTGGATCGAAGTGGGTCAGCCGGATGCAGAGCGATTGACTTGGTGTTCGCGACGAGCCGAACGCGTCAGCCTGGTTGCCTATGGCAATCTGCGCGTCTGGCAGGGCAAGGTGATCGATGCGGTGAAGGGATTGAAGAATCTGTCCATTGCCACCATCGACTCGGAGTCACTTGCCGCGTTGGTCAAGGACTTGCCGCGTAGTCTGCAGTGGGGCGTGATGATCAGTGACGGCACGTTGTTCATCACCGATGAGCGTGGCCAGTTCGAAGTGAAGTTGGGTTGGTTGCTCGGCGAGCGCTGAGAGCGCCCGCCGTGCCAGTCACGCTTGCCAGAACTCCAGCAGCGCATTGAACGACATCACCACCCCAACCGCCGTGGCCAGCATGGCCAATATGCCGAACATCAGCATCCAGGTAGGGTGACGGTAGGCATCGCCGACGATGTTCGATTTGCGCGACGCGAGCAATATGCAGCCCAGCGCCAGCGGCAGTACCAGGGCATTCAGGGTGCCCGCCACCACCAGAACCTTCACGGGCTGGCCGACCAGGCTGTAGATGAGCGTCGAGCAGGCAATAAAGGCGATCACCACACGCTGGTTATGCCGGCGGATGCTGTCATGCAGCGAGTACATGAAGGTCACACTGGTATAAGCGGCGCCGATCACCGATGAAACCGATGCGGCCAGTAGCACTACGCCAAAAATCTTGTAGCCGATGGTGCCCATCGAATGGGAGAACACCGATGCAGCGGGGTTGCTCGGGTCGAGAGTCAGGCCCTGGCTGACGACACCGAGGGCTGCGAGGAACAGGCAGATGCGCACGACGCCAGTGGTAGCGATACCGATCACGGCCGCGCGGGTTACCAGCCTGACATTCTCTACACCGGTGATGCCGGCCTCTACCAGGCGATGGCCACCGGAAAACGATATGTAGCCGCCGACCGTGCCGCCCACCAATGTCACGATCGGCAGCAGCAGGATCAATGGGTCGTCCGGATTGAAGCTGCGACTCATCGCTTCGAGCAGTGGTGGATTCGACTGCAGCATGGCGTAGCCGATCATGCACAGCATCACCAGGCCAAGGACTTGCATCACCGAGTCCATCACGCCCTTGGCGTTGCGCAGCAGGAAGATGCCGATGATCAGCACGGCGGCGATCAACGAGCCGATTATCGGCGGGATACCGAAGATCACATTCATCGCCAGGCCGGCGCCACCGATGTTGCCGATGTTGAAGGCAATGCCGCCAAGCACGATGAAGGCGGATATCAGATGGCCGACGCCGGGTATCACGCGGTTGGCGACGTCCTGGCCGCGCAGGTTGGCAACGGTGATCACCCGCCAGATATTAAGCTGGGCACCGATGTCGATGAGCAAAGAGATCAGGATCGCGAAGGCGAAACTCGCCAGATACTTCTCGGTGAACAGCGACGTTTGGGTCAGAAACGCGGGTCCGATGGACGAAGTCGCCATGATGAAAATGGCGCCGCGCAGGACGTTGCGCTGGGCGGGAGTGCCGCGTTCGGCTTGTGTGGCTTGCATTGGATACCTTCTTTTTCTTGGCGTTGGGGCAGGTAGAAATGCGCCCGGGTCATACCCGGCAATGTTGTTCTTGTTGGAATAACTGGCTGCTGGTCAGCGGCTCCTTATGAGCGACTACCGCCACTGGGCGAGCAGTTCGCGGTGCGCGCGTTGCGCGGCCTCCAGTGAAATCGGTTTGAGCCTGAGCGAGGTGCCTGGCAGGCACTGCGCCAGCTGGGCCACCGCCGCAGGTGTCAGCGCGCCGAGGCGTGGATAGCCGCCGATTGTCTGGCGGTCGTTGAGCAGGATGATCGGCTGCCCGTCGGCCGGAACCTGGATCGCCCCCAGCGGCACGCCTTCGGAAATCATGGATGAGCGCGTGCTGTGAAGCGTTGGGCCGAGCAAGCGCACGCCCATGCGGTCGGCTCGTTGATCGACTGTCCAGTCGCTGTTGAAGGCATCGAACAGGCTCTGGCCGCTGAAATCACCAATCTGCGCGCCGAGCACGACCGCCAGGGTCGGGCTCGGTAGTGGGGTGACGGTTGGCACTGGCAGCTCTCGGCGAGCAGCAGAAACACCACTGAGCCAGTGCAAGCGGCCGCCCTCGGCCAGCGCTTGGCCGTCACCGGCCAAGCCGCCGAGTTGCTCGCGCCGGACCGTGGCGCAGCTCCCCAATACCGGTGTCGCCTGAAAGCCGCCTGGCGCAGCGAGATAGGCGCGAACGCCTCGCTTTGGGTGCGTGAAGGTAAGCAGTTGGCCCTTACGGACCTCGAAGCTACGCCCCGGTGCGATGGCTTCGTCATCGAGCGCGGCGCCGAGATCGGCACCGCAGATCGCCAGGCAGGTATCGGTTTGCGCGCGAAGGCTGAAATTCCCCAGCGTGATTTCCACCGTAGCGGCCTGCACAGGATTTCCAAGCAGCCAGTTGGCCCAGCTGTGGGAAATCCAGTCCACCGGGCCGCCCTGGGTAACGCCGAGGTGGCGGACGCCCATACGGCCGCCGTCCTGCAAGCTGGCCAATGCGCCGGCGCGTTCGATAAGCAGACTCATACGGCAGTCTCCTGAAAAGGGCTGTCGTTGCCGCCCAAGCGGATGAATTCGGCGCGCTCGATGGGCACGAAGCGCACCCGGTCGCCTGGCTGCCAGAGGCTGTAGCCGTCGGGCTCGCGGTCGAACAGACGAACCGGGCTGCGCCCGATCAGATTCCAGCCACCCGGCGATACCAGCGGATATATGGCGGTCTGCCGATCGGCGATGCCCAGGCTTCCGGCCGGCACCTGCTTGCGTGGTGTGGCCAGGCGCGGGCTGGCCAAACGCTCATCGACCAGCCCGAGAAAGGCGAAGCCGGGTGCGAAGCCGAGGGCGAAGACCTGATAGATGTGTGCGCTGTGTTGCTCGATCACGCCGGCTACACCGAGCCCGCTGCGCTTGCCTAGCGCTCGTAGCTCGGGGCCGACGCTGGCGTCGTACCACACTGGGATTGCATGCTGGCGCGCAGTTTCGGCGGCGGCGGGCTGCAGACCCTCGAGCGCTTGGTGAAGGTGCTGGCGAGCCTGCAGGTCGTCCAGTTGGATCAGGTCGTAATGCACCAGCAGGGTGGTGTAGGAAGGCACCAGATCGATCAGTGCCGTGCCGAAGGCGTCGCGCACCCGCTGACTGGCGGCAAGCATCCAGGGCATGTTGCCTTCGTCGATCTGATCGAACAGGCGCAACAACAGGCTGTCGACGCCCACCACTTCGATCCGCGGCTTCATGCGGGAAGCGCTTGCAGCGCGTGGCGGATGCGCTGGACGGCGGCTATGGAACCGGCGTTGTCGCCATGCACGCAGAGGGTATCGGCCTGCAGAATCAGCGCGCTGTCATCGCTCGCGATCAGCGCCTCGCCCTTGGCCAGGCGCAGGGCCTGGTCGGTCACGGTTTCTGCATCGTGGTGGACGGCGCCTGGCAGGCTGCGCGAAACAAGCATGCCGGCGGCGTCATAGGCGCGGTCGGCGAACACCTCGAACCACAGGGTGATGCCCATTTCCTCTGCCAGTGCTTGGCTTGCGCTGTTGTCGCGGGTGGACATCAGCATCAGCGGCAGGTTGGCGCTGTAGGCCTTGATGGCGCTCATCACTGCGCGCAGCAGTTCGGGCTGGCGCATCATGTCGTTGTACAGCGCCCCGTGCGGTTTGACGTAGCGAACCTGCGTGCCTTCAGCGCGGCAGATGCCGTCGAGTGCGCCGATCTGATAGAGCAGCATGTTCTCCACTTCGGCCGGGCTGCAGGCCATGGAGCGCCGGCCGAAGCCGACCAGATCCGGATAGGCCGGATGGGCGCCGATGCGCACATCATGCTTGCGTGCCAACGCCACTGTGCGCCGCATGATCTGCGGATCGGACGCATGGAAGCCGCAGGCGACATTGGCGCAATCGATGAACGGCATCACCTCGGCATCCAGGCCCATGGTCCAGGCGCCGAAGCTTTCCCCTATATCGCAATTGAGTAAGAGACGACTCACGATGGCTGCTCCTTTCGAAATGGACTGGTGCGTTTGCGGCGGCGTTGAGGGTCGATACACTGATAAAGTATTGATAAATTATCAACGTATTTCTGCCGTTGGGCGTCTGAAGTGCCTGAGCGGACATTGCTGTATCCTTGCCCGCCCCATCGATACGAACGGCGCTGCCGCTTCATCAATCAGGAACTCAAGATGGTTGACGCCAAAAGCCCCCGCCCGTTGCGATCTTCGATCGTCGCTTCGGCGCACCTCGCCGAGCAGTCCCAGGAACTGTCTGAACTGGAGTACGGCATCATCGTCGCCAGCGCCGCGCTGATGCGCTGGATGGAGCGTTGCATGCAGGCCTGCGGCACGGTGGAGATGAACGCGCTGGACGTCATGGTGCTGCACAATCTCACCAGCCGTGGCCGCGCCAAGCGACAGGCGGATATCTGCCTGCTGCTCAATGTGGAAGACACCCACACCGTGACTTACGCGCTGAAGAAGCTGAGCAAGCTCGGCCTGGTGGAAGGGGCGAAGCAGGGCAAGGAGATGTTCTATCGCACCACCGACAAGGGCCGTGCGCTTTGTCAGGAGTACGCCGACATCCGCCGCGAATGCCTGATCGCCTCGTTCGAGAACCTCAATATCGACCCTGATGAGATCCACCGCCTGGCGGGCATGCTGCGCGCTATGTCGGGCCTGTACGACCAGGCCGCACGTGCGGCCACCTCCCTGTAATCCGTTTCACCGAGTCTGGAATCCGACGATGCGTATCGAACCCCGCCCCCTGCCCGAGCAGCTGCCCGACCTTGGCGAGCTGCCGCCGCTGCTGCAGCGCCTCTACGCGGCCCGTGGTGTGACCTGCGCAGAGGAGCTGGACAAGGGGCTGGCGCGGTTGATTCCTTATAAGCAGCTCAAGGGCATCGATGCCGCGGTCGAGCTGCTGGTCGAGGCGCTGGAGAAGCGTCAACGCATCCTGTTCGTCGGCGATTTCGATGCCGATGGCGCCACGGCCAGCACCGTGGGTGTACTTGGCTTGCGCCAGCTTGGCGCTGCCCACGTCGATTACCTGGTGCCCAATCGCTTCGAATATGGCTACGGTCTGACGCCGGAAATCGTTGCCGTTGCCTTGCAGCGCGAGCCCGATCTGTTGGTGACCGTGGACAACGGCATTTCCAGTGTCGACGGCGTGGCGGCGGCCAAGGCCGCAGGGCTCAAGGTGCTGGTCACGGACCATCACCTGCCGGGTCACGAACTGCCGGCGGCTGATGCCATCGTTAACCCCAATCAGCCTGAGTGCGCCTTTCCCAGCAAGTGCATCGCCGGTGTCGGGGTCATCTTCTATGTGCTGCTGGCATTACGCGCTCGCCTGCGTGAGCTGGACTGGTTCATCCGTCAGGGCTGGGCAGAGCCGAACCTGGCTGAGCTATTGGACCTCGTGGCGTTGGGCAGTGTCGCCGACGTGGTATCGCTGGATGCCAACAATCGCATCCTGGTCCATCAGGGATTGGCGCGGATTCGCGCGGGGCGGGCGAGGGCGGGCCTGCGGGCGATTCTCGAAGTGACGGGGCGCGACCATCGACGCATCACCTCTACCGACCTGGGCTTCATTCTCGGACCGCGGCTCAACGCGGCCGGGCGGCTGGATGACATGTCGCTGGGCATCGAATGCCTGCTCTGCGAGGACGAGGCACTGGCGCGCGATATGGCGGTCCAGCTCGATGAGCTGAACAAGGACCGCAAGAGCATCGAGCAGGGCATGCAGCGCGAGGCACTGGCGCAGCTCAAGGATTTGCCCCTGGAAGACCTGCCGTTCGGCCTGTGCCTATTCGAGGCGGACTGGCATCAGGGCGTGATCGGCATCCTGGCTTCGCGTATGAAGGAGCGCTACCACCGCCCGACCATCGCCTTCGCCGATGCCGGCGACGGCCTGCTCAAAGGCTCTGCGCGCTCGGTGCCGGGCTTTCATATCCGCGATGCGCTGGATGCGGTCGCCGCCAAGCATCCCGGCTTGATCAGCAAGTTTGGCGGGCATGCCATGGCGGCCGGGCTGTCGCTGCCGCAAGCCAGCTTCGGCGCATTCGCTGCCGCCTTCGACGCCGAAGTGCGCCGCCAGCTGTGCGAGGATGATCTCACCGGCCGGCTGCTAACCGACGGCCAGCTCAGCGTCGAGGAGTTCCACCTGGAACTGGCGCGTGCGCTGCGCAACGCCGGGCCCTGGGGCCAGCATTTTCCCGAGCCGATGTTTCATGGGGTGTTCCAGTTGGTGCAGCAACGTATCGTCGGCGAGCGCCATCTGAAGCTGGTGCTCAAGAGCGAATGCGGCTCGCTGACCCTCGACGGCATTGCCTTCAACGTCGACCGCGAAATCTGGCCGAATCCGACGGTGCGCTGGGCCGAGCTGGCCTACAAGCTCGACGTCAACGAGTACCGCGGTCAGGAAAGCGTGCAGCTGATGGTGGCGCATATCGCCCCGCGCTGATCGATGCATGCCGGCTGACGATAGGCCGGCTGAATCCAGCGCCATTCCCCGTCAAGACGTCTGATTGTTGCCCGCGGCCATGGCGCCTAGAGTGGCTGGACAACAACAGCGCCATGCGGGAATCCGAAATGAGCGAGATCAGCGTCCATCACCGTGCCTGTCATCTGTGCGAAGCCATCTGCGGCCTGACCATCCAGACCGAAGGCGAGCGCATCCTTTCGATCAAGGGCGACCCCCTCGACAGCTTCAGCCGCGGCCATATCTGTCCCAAGGCTGTCGCCCTGCGGGACATCCAGAACGACCGTGACCGGCTGCGCCACCCGATGCGGCGCTGCGGCGATGAGTGGCAGGCGATCAGCTGGGAGGAGGCCTACGAACTGGTCGCCGAGCGCCTGGCTGAGATCCGCGAGCGCCACGGCGCCAATGCCGTGGCCATCTACCAGGGCAACCCGAGTGTGCACAACTACGGGCTGATGACCCACAGCAACTACTTCCTCGGGCTGCTGAAGACGCGCAATCGCTTTTCCGCGACCTCGGTCGATCAGCTGCCGCATCACCTGACCAGCCATCTGATGTACGGCCACGGCCTGCTATTACCCGTGCCGGACATCGATCACACCGATTTCATGCTGATCCTCGGCGGCAACCCGCTGGCCTCCAATGGCAGCATCATGACCGTGCCCGACGTAGAGAAGCGGTTGAAGGCGATCCGTGCCCGCGGCGGCAAGCTGGTGGTGGTCGACCCGCGTCGCAGCGAGACCGCAGCGATCGCCGATCAACATATGTTCGTGCGGCCGGGACAAGACGCGGCGCTGCTGTTTGGCCTGCTCAATACTCTGTTCGAGGAAGGCCTGACGCGCACCAGCGAGCTCCCGCTGGACGGCATCGAGGAGGTGCGCACGGCGATCGCCGCCTTTACCGCCGAGGCGATGAGCGCCCGTTGTGGGATTCCGGCCGAGCAGATCCGCCAGCTGGCGCGGGATTTCGCGGCGGCGGACAAGGCAGTCTGCTACGGGCGGATGGGCGTCTCGACCCAGGCCTTCGGCACGCTCTGCCAGTGGTTGGTGCAGCTGATCAACCTGGTCACCGGTAACCTCGATCGGGTCGGCGGCGCGCTGTGTACCGAGCCTGCGGTGGATCTGGTGGAGACCACCTCCGGCGGCCACTTCGCCGCCTGGCATAGCCGGGTTTCGCAGTTGCCTGAATACGGCGGCGAACTACCGGTAGCGGCACTGGCCGAGGAGATGCTTGAACCCGGGGAAGGGCAGGTGCGTGCACTGATCACCGTGGCCGGAAACCCGGTGCTCTCCACGCCCAACGGGCGCAAGCTGGAGCAGGCGCTGGATGGGCTGGAGTTCATGCTCAGTGTGGATTTCTACATCAACGAAACCACTCGCTATGCCGACGTGATCCTGCCGCCGACCGCGCCGCTGGAGCACGACCATTACGACGCCACCTTCAACCTGCTCGCCGTGCGCAACGTTACCCGCTTCAACCAGCCGGTACTGCCCAAACCCGAGGGTGCGCTGCACGACTGGGAAATCTTCATCGGGCTGGCTAAGGCGTACGCAGCGCGGGTCGGCGTCGAGCTGAAGCCCACCATGCCGCCGCAGCAAATGATGGACCTGGCGCTACGCCATGGGCCATACGGCGACAAGTCCGAGCGCAAGCTGCGCCTGGCAGCACTGGAGGATCATCCCCACGGGCTGGATCTCGGGCCGCTCAAGCCAAACCTGGCGCGGCGCCTGAAAACGCCGAACAAGCGCATCCAGACCGCGCCGGCGCTGATGCTGGACGATCTGCAGCGTTTCGCCGCGCAGCCTCAGGCAGGTGCCGACGAGCTGTTGCTGATCGGCCGCCGGCATGTACGCAGCAACAATTCCTGGATGCACAACTACCAGCGCCTGGTGAAGGGCAAACCTCGTCATCAGCTGCTGATGCACCCTGCGGACATGGCTGCTCGGACTTTGCAGGATGGCCAGCGGGTGCGCGTGCATTCCCGGGTCGGCGTGGTCGAGGTGGAGGCGCTGGCCAGCGAGGAGATGATGCCCGGCGTGGTCAGCCTGCCGCATGGCTGGGGCCACGCCCGTCCTGGCGTGCAAATGGATATCGCCCGGCAGCAACCGGGCGCCAGCAGTAACGACCTGACTGACGAGCGCCAGTTGGATGTATCCGGCAATGCCGCGCTCAACGGTGTGCCGGTGCAGGTCAGCGCTGCCTGAGGCTGACAGTTCCACCGATGTCGGGCTGGGCATGAGCGGCGAAACGGTCTCTACTGACGGGTGTCAAATCCGCATCACCGACAGTAGAGGCCGACATGTCCCAGCTTTTTCAGCCGCTTACCCTGCGCCAGCTCAAACTGCCCAACCGGATTGCCGTATCGCCCATGTGCCAGTACTCGGCGAAGGCCGGGATGGCCAACGACTGGCATCTGGTGCATCTGGGCAGTCGGGCCGTCGGTGGCGCCGGGCTGGTGATCATCGAAGCGACGGCGATCAGCCCTGAGGGGCGTATTTCGCCGGACGACCTGGGTATCTGGTCCGACGAGCATGTCGAGCCATTGCGGCGGATCACCCGCTTCATCGAGGCGCAGGGCGCATTCGCCGGCGTGCAGCTGGCCCATGCCGGGCGCAAGGCGAGCACCTGGCGGCCCTGGCTCGGCAAGCACGGCAGCGTGCCGATCGCCGCTGGCGGCTGGACCCCGGTCGGTCCTTCGACCATTGCTTTCTCGCCTGAACATGCCGTGCCGACGGCGCTGGACGACGCCGGCATCGCGGGCGTCGTGCAGGCCTTCGTCGAGGCGGCCGAGCGCTCATTGGCGGCCGGCTTCAAGGTTTCCGAGGTACATGCGGCCCACGGCTACCTGCTGCATCAGTTCCTTTCGCCGCTATCCAACCAGCGGCAGGATCGCTACGGCGGCTCGTTCGACAACCGTATCCGCCTGCTGCTGGAGGTTACGGCAGCTGTTCGCCAGGTCTGGCCCGAGGAATTGCCGCTGTTCGTCCGCCTCTCGGCAACAGACTGGGTCGATGATGGCTGGAATGCCGACGAAACCGTCGAACTCGCGCGGCGGCTCAGGGAGATTGGCGTCGACCTGATCGATGTGTCGTCCGGTGGCACTGCTGCCAACGCCGATATCCCGGTCGGGCCCGGCTACCAGACCCAGTTCGCCGAGCGCGTGCGCAAGGAGGCGGGTATCGCCACCGGCACGGTCGGCATGATCACCGAGGCGGTGCAGGCCGAGCACATCCTGCGCACCGGCCAGGCCGACCTGATTCTGCTCGCCCGCGAACTGCTGCGTGATCCGTACTGGCCGCTGCATGCTGCCGAGGACCTGCGTGACAGTTCCGTGGCCTGGCCGGCGCAGTACGTGCGTGCTGCCCATCGCGACACGCCGATTCGTCAGGTGCCCGAGTCGTTTGACTGAGCACTGCTGTTCAAATCCTGATTCAATCCGTTTGGGGACTTCGATGAAAACCAGTGGCCTTCTCGATCAACTGCTCAGGTCCGGTCAGGACCTGCTGCAGAAGCAGCAATCCAGTGCAGGTGGCAAACCTGGCAAAGGCGGTTTGAGCGACCTGCTTTCCGGCGTTGGCGGCGGTTCGCTCGGCAATGCCCTGTCGGGTGCCGGTGGCGGCGCGCTGGCGGCCGGTGCCATGGGGTTGCTGCTGGGCAACCGCAAGGTGCGCAAGATGGGCGGCAAGGCGGTGACCTACGGCGGTCTGGCGGCGCTCGGCGTGCTGGCCTACAAGGCCTACAGCAACTGGCAGGCGCAGCAGGGCGGGGCGCAACAGCAGACGCCACAGACCATCGATCGCCTGCCGCCGGCAGAGGTCGAGGTGCACAGCCAGGGCATTCTCAAGGCACTGGTGGCAGCGGCCAAGGCCGACGGCCATGTCGATGCCCGAGAGCGTCAGCTGATCGAGGCGGAGCTGGGCAAGCTGGCCGATGCTGATCTGCAGCACTGGCTCGAGGCCGAACTGAACAAGCCGCTGGACCCGGCTGACGTGGCCAGTGCCGCCAGTACCCCCGAGATGGCTGCGGAGATGTATCTGGCCAGCGTGCTGATGGTCGACGAGGAGCATTTCATGGAGCGTGCCTATCTGGATGAACTTGCCCGCTGTCTGCAGCTCGATCCGCAACTCAAAGCCGAGCTGGAAAGCCAGGTACGCGGTGTGAGTGCCTGATCGACCGTCATGAGGGCAAATCCGTTTCCTGACCGTCCGCCGGCACGTCCGGCGGGCTGTCAGCGCGGGTTGGCTGAGTTATAATCGCCGGCTTTTGCACCGTCCGATTGAGAGCTGCCTACCTATGGAAATCAACCCGATCCTCAACAGCATCAAGGACCTGTCCGAGCGCACCCTGTCAATTCGGGGGTATCTTTGACTACGATCAGAAGCATGATCGTCTCGTCGAAGTAAACCGCGAACTCGAAGACCCCAACGTCTGGAACAAGCCCGAATACGCCCAGAGCCTGGGCCGTGAACGCGCCACCCTGGCGCAGATTGTCGAAACCATCGATGACCTCGATGGCGGACTTGCCGACTCTCGCGACCTGCTCGACATGGCGGTCGAAGAAGATGATCAAGGCGCCGTTGATGATGTGGCCGCCGAGCTGGACCGTCTGCGCGGAATCCTCGAAAAGCTCGAATTCCGCCGCATGTTCAGCCATGAGATGGACCCGAATAACTGCTACCTGGACATCCAGGCCGGTTCCGGCGGCACCGAGGCGCAGGACTGGGCGAACATCCTGCTGCGCATGTACCTGCGCTGGGCCGACAAGCGCGGTTTCACTGCCGAGATCGTCGAGCTGTCCGAGGGCGAAGTCGCCGGCATCAAGGGTGCCACGGTGCACATCAAGGGTGAATATGCTTTTGGCTGGTTGCGCACCGAGATCGGTGTGCACCGCCTGGTTCGCAAGAGCCCGTTCGACTCCGGCGCGCGCCGCCACACCTCGTTCTCGGCAGTGTTCGCCTCACCCGAGATCGACGACAGGGTCGAGATCGAGATCAACCCGGCCGACCTGCGCATCGATACCTACCGTTCCTCCGGCGCCGGTGGTCAGCACGTAAACACCACCGATTCGGCCGTGCGTATCACCCACGTCCCGACCAATACCGTGGTGGCCTGCCAGAACGAACGTTCCCAGCACGCCAACAAGGACACCGCCATGAAGATGCTGCGGGCCAAGTTGTACGAACTGGAAATGCAGAAGCGCAACGCCGCCTCTCAGGCGCTGGAAGACAGCAAGTCGGACATTGGCTGGGGGCACCAGATCCGTTCCTACGTGCTCGACGACTCGCGCATCAAGGATCTGCGTACCGGTGTGGAGCGCAGCGATTGCCAGAAGGTGCTCGACGGCGACCTCGACGGATACCTCGAAGCCAGCCTGAAACAGGGGCTCTGAGAGCAGCTGCAAGCCTCAAGCCGCAAGCACCTCCATTGAAACGATTTGACCGGGACGACCCGCAATGAGCGAACAACCGCTGAACCAGCACGCCATCCAAGAGGAAGAAAACAAGCTGATTGCCCAGCGCAAGGAAAAGCTTGCTGCCGTGCGCGAGCAGGGCAATGCCTTCCCCAATGACTTCCGTCGCGACCGCTATGCAGGCGACCTGCAGAAACAGTACGCCGAGAAGACCAAGGAGGAGCTGGAGGCGGCCGCCATTCCGGTCAAGGTCGCCGGGCGCATCATGCTCAACCGCGGGCCATTCATGGTGCTGCAGGATATGAGCGGGCGCATCCAGGTCTATGTCGATCGCAAGACGCTGCCGGCCGAGCAGGTCGACGCGGTCAAGCACTTCGACCTGGGCGACATCATTGCCGCCGAGGGCACACTGGCGCGCTCCGGCAAGGGCGACCTGTACGTCTACATGAACAGCGTGCGCCTGCTGACCAAGTCGCTGCGCCCGCTGCCGGACAAGTTCCACGGCCTGACCGACACCGAGCAGCGCTACCGCCAGCGCTACGTCGACCTGATGGTCAACGAGGAGGTGCGCGAAACGTTCCGCGTGCGCTCCCAGGTCATCTCGCATATCCGCAAGTTCCTCGCCGAGCGTGACTTCCTCGAAGTCGAAACGCCGATGCTGCAGACCATTCCCGGCGGCGCTGCGGCCAAACCGTTCGAGACCCATCACAACGCGCTGGACATGCCGATGTTCCTGCGCATCGCGCCGGAGCTCTACCTCAAGCGTCTGGTGGTCGGTGGCTTCGAGCGCGTGTTCGAGATCAACCGCAACTTCCGCAACGAAGGCGTCTCGACCCGGCATAACCCCGAGTTCACCATGCTCGAGTTCTACCAGGCTTACGCCGACTACGAAGACAATATGGATCTCACCGAGGAGCTGTTCCGCGAGCTGGCCCAGGCCGTGCTTGGCAGCACCGACGTGCCCTACGGCGACAAGGTGTTCCACTTCGGCGAGCCCTTCGCGCGGCTGTCGGTGTTCGACTCGATCCTCAAGTTCAACCCGGAAATCTCCGCGGATGACCTGAACGACGTCGAGAAGGCTCGCGCCATCGCCAAGAAGGCCGGCGCCAAGCTGCTCGGCCACGAAGGGCTGGGTAAGCTGCAGGTGATGATTTTCGAGGAGCTGGTCGAGCACAAGCTGGAACAGCCGACCTTCATCACCGAGTACCCGTTCGAGGTCTCGCCGCTGGCCCGACGCAATGATCGCAACCCCAACGTCACCGACCGCTTCGAACTGTTCATTGGTGGCCGCGAGATCGCCAACGCCTATTCCGAGCTCAACGATGCCGAGGATCAGGCCGAACGTTTCCACGCGCAGGTAGCCGACAAGGATGCCGGCGATGACGAAGCCATGCACTTCGACGCCGACTTCGTGCGTGCGCTGGAATACGGCATGCCGCCGACCGCGGGCGAGGGTATCGGCATCGATCGCCTGGTGATGCTGCTGACCAACTCGCCTTCGATCCGCGACGTGATCCTCTTCCCGCACATGCGTCCGGAACTCTGATCCACTGAGCGTCGACTGACACCGCAGTGTGCCGGCCTCGGCGGCTGCGGGTATAACCTCAAGGGTACGGGTCATCCGTGAAGAGGGACTGATGAACAGCCGTAACAACCTGGATGAGTATCAGACCATCGTGCGCGGGCTGTCCGACCGCATCGTCGAGGCGCAGACGCCAGTGCGCGTACTGGACGCGGTGAAGTGGGACGAGAATACCCGCCAGGGTTTTTTCGCCGCCAAGGGCCGCGAGCTGCCGAAGATCGATCGCGGCTACTACGAGGGCCGGCCACTGGCCTTCGATTCCAGCGCCAAGAAGCAGGAATTCCAGGACATCGAGCGCGACATCACCCGTCAGCTCGGTCAGTTCAACCCGGTCGGGCAGATCATGCGGCGCATGTGTAAGGAATACCGCATGGTTATCCGCATGCTCGAGGCGCGTGGCACACCGGACTTCGGCATGATCTCCCAGGAGCTCTACGGCGCGGCATCCGACGCCTTCCATGCTGGCGATCCAACCCTGGCCGACCTCGGCCTTATGCTCTCCGACTACCTGAACAACATCGCCGACCGTGGCGATCTGCGTGACGAGCCGAAGAATCTCACCGCGCCGCAGGCCGTCGAGCTGCTGCAGAAGCGGCTGGATGTGGTGTTCGGCGAAGGCGAGGGCGTGATCCGTGTTTTCGAGTCCGACGGCATCCTCGCCGATGCGGCAGCGGGCGCCGACTACATCAAGATCCGCAGCGACGCGCTGTTCAACGAGCGTGACGTGCGCGCGCTGGAGGTTCACGAAGGCCTGGTGCACGTCGGCACCACGCTCAACGGGCAGAACCAGCCGATCTGCACCTTCCTCGCCAAGGGGCCGCCGTCTTCAACGGTTACCCAGGAAGGCCTGGCAATCCTGATGGAGGTGATTGCCTTCGCCTCCTACCCGACGCGCCTGCGCAAGCTGACCAACCGCACCCGCGCCATCCACATGGCCGAGGAGGGCGCGGATTTCCTCGACGTGTTCGCCTTCTTCCGCGAGCAGGGATATGGCGACGACGACTGCTACAGCAATGCCAGCCGGGTGTTCCGCGGCTCGACCCCCGATGGTTTGCCCTTCACCAAGGACCTGTCCTACCTGAAGGGCTTCATCATGATCTACAACTACATCCAGCTAGCCGTGCGCAAAGGCCGGCTGGAGCAGATCCCGCTGCTGTTCTGCGGCAAGACCACGCTTGAGGACATGCGCACGCTGCGCCAGCTGGTGGACGAGGGCATGGTCGTCCCGCCCAAGTATCTGCCGCAGCAATTTCAGGACCTCAATGCGCTGTCGGCCTGGATGTGCTTCTCCAACTTTCTCAATCACCTGAGCCTGGATCGCATCGAAGCCGACTACGCGAACATTCTCTGATCCCGAATATCCGACATCACTCACGCAAGGAAGCGTAACGATATGGAAAACTCCGTCTTTGCCCGGCGTGCGAACCCGATGGATCGCACACTCTCCCCCGCTGCGTATAACCTCGTCATTGGCCTCACGCTCTGTTGGGGCTTCTGGGTCAACTGGTGGATGGTCGGCAACATCCCGGTCGAGTCCATTCGCAGCATCCATCCCTGGCTGTTCTTTGGCGGCTACTTCGCCAGCTGCCTCACCGGCGCCTGGCTGTTTCATCGTTCGAACCAGCCCTGGGTGAGTTTTGTCGGCTACAACCTGGTCGTGGTGCCGTTCGGACTCATCGTCAACCTGGTGGTGAGCCGCTACGACGCCTCTCTGGTGCATGAGGCGATACGCATCACCGCGCTGGTTACCCTGGGCATGATGCTGCTCGGCACGCTGTTTCCGAAGTTCTTCGCCAGCATCGCCGGTGCGCTGACAGTGGCGTTGTTGCTGGTGATCGTCGTCGAGTTGGTCGAGGTGTTCATCCTCGGCATTCATCACGGCGTGATCGACTGGATCGTCGTGCTGATCTTCTGCGGCTATGTCGGCGTGGACTGGGGCCGGGCGAATCAGATCCCCAAGACGCTGGACAATGCGATTGACAGCGCAGCCGCGCTCTATATGGACATCATCAACCTGTTCCTGCGTATCCTGCGCATTCTCGGGCGCAAATAGGCAACGGCGGGACGCTGCCGCATCCTTGCAGCGCCGCAACCCGATCGCTTCAGGAGCTCGCCGTGTCCAGCCACGAACTCGAATACGAAATCCTCGGTCAGTCCGCGCAAAGCGTGGAAATCATCCTCGATCCAGACGAGACGGTGATCGCCGAAGCCGGAGCAATGAACTACATGACCGACGGCGTGCGTTTCGAAGCGCGCATGGGCGACGGTTCGGCGAGCGGCGTGCTCGGCAAGTTGTGGGGCGCGGGCAAGCGCATGTTCACCGGCGAGTCACTGTTCCTCACTCACTTCACCAATGAAAGCAAGGCCAAGGCACGCGTGGCCTTCGCCGCGCCTTATCCGGGCACAGTGGTACCGATTGATCTTGCTGCCGTGGGCGGCAAGCTGTTTTGTCAGAAGGATGCCTTTCTCTGCGCGGCTTATGGCACGCGCATCGGCATAAGCTTCAGCAAGCGCATCGGCGCAGGCTTTTTCGGTGGTGAGGGATTCATCCTGCAGCGCCTGGAAGGCGATGGACTGGCGTTCGTGCATGCCGGCGGCACCGTGATTCGCAAGGAGCTGAACAACGAAACCCTGCGGCTGGATACCGGCTGCCTGGTGGCCTTCACGCAGGGCATCGACTACGACATCCAGCTTGCCGGCGGCCTCCGGAGCATGCTGTTCGGTGGCGAAGGGCTGCTGCTCACCACCCTCAAGGGCACCGGCAGCGTCTGGATCCAGAGCCTGCCCTTCTCGCGCCTGGCCGAGCGGGTCTACGAGGCGACCTCACAGGCCCGCGGTGAAACCCGCGCCGGCGGTAAATGAGCCGCAGGCGACCTTCGAATTTGTCACAATGCGCCTCTTTGCCTCGATGAGACCGTCCATGTCCGAACGCAATCCCATTCCCCTGATCCTGACCGCCATCGGCAGCGTGCTTGGCACGGTTGCGGTGCTGTCCTATTACGGCTACGTGCATATCGCCAAGCCAGAGGATGCGTTGCTGCTGGCTGACTACACCATGCTCAAGACCGTTCCCGGCGAGGATTACCGGGTATCGCTGAAGCCGGCGTCGCAGGTGGCTCAGTGCATCGATGGTGTGCTGGTGCTGTTCGATACCGAACAGAAGGGCCTGACAGGCGTGCTGGTCGACAGGAAGAAGCGCGCCGTGCGCTGCATGGGTCAGGATGCGCCGCAGGAGAGCAAATAAAACAGCCCGTCAGGGCGACGGGCTGCTAAAGGGGCAGGGCATCAGCTCGCCATGCCCACGGTCCGTGGTCACTCCATCGACGAACGTGGCGCGACGCGCTGGCTGTCGTTGGAGATAGTCACCTCGACGCGGCGATTCATCGCGCGGCTGGACGGCGAGTCGTTGCTCGCAACCGGGTATTGCTCGCCATAGCCCACCGCCTGGATGCGCTGTGGATCGACGCCCGCGTGGGTCAATGCGCGGCGCACGGATTGGGCGCGGCGCTCGGAAAGCTGCTGGTTGTAAGAGTCGGAGCCGGTGCTGTCGGTATAACCCTCGACTACCACCTTGCGCTCCGGATTCTCGTTCAGGAACTCAGCGAGCTTCTGGATGCCGCGCATACCGGCCGGTTTAAGTTCGGCCTTGTCCAGGTCGAACAGAACGTCACCGAAGGTCACCAGGGTGCCGCGCTCGGTCTGCTTGGCCTGCATGTCCTCCTGCAGCTTGCGGATCTGCGCGTCCCGGGCTTCGAGGCGGGCTTCGGCGCGCTGCGCGGAGGCCTTGCCGAGATCCTTTTCGGCCGCGCGCAGGGCAATAGTCTGCTCGGCCAGTTCGATGCGGCGCTTGGTCAGGTAGGCCAGCTGATCCACCGTTTCTTCGTCGGCATCGTTCAGATATGCCTTGTTGGCCTTGTCCAGCATGTTGCTGGCGTCCTGGGTTTCCAGGGCTGCGACCTTGCTTGAGCGGGCGTCGCTCTGCAGAGCGGAGAAGCTGCTGCGCGCCTCTTCAAGGTTCTGATTGGGCTGGTTGGCGCAGGCCACTAGGCCGATGCTCAGGGCCAGCATGGTAGGTAGGGTTACAAGCTTGTGCATGACGAGTTCATCCTATTGGCTATAAACGGAATGGCGGGCGTGGCGAGGAATCAGCGAACGTTGCGCATGCCTTCTTCGCGCAATTCCTGAATCCCCTGCTGCGCATCTTCGACGGCCTTCTGAGCCTTCGCCGCTTCAGCCTTGCGTTGGGCTACGCGGGCATCCCATTCGGCCTGTTCGGCCAGCTTGCGGGCTTGTTCGTAGTTTTCTTTCTGCATGGCCAGTTCGGCCTCTTTCCACTTTTCCTGCGCGGCGCGCATTTCCACTGCGGCATACTCGGTACCACCAGCGCTTACGGCGCTGCGCACGGCCGATTCAGTCACGGCGAACTGCTCGGTCGGTGGGTTGCCGGCGCATGCGGTCAGCAGCAGGCCACCAAGTGCAATGGCCGCCAGCTTGGGTAGCTGAAATCTCGAAGCGTGGGTTGCGACAGCTTTGTTCATGGTCAGTCTCCAGTTCGAATTGCTCAACGAATAGCTACCGTCCCTGGCCGGGCAGTGTGCTGAATAGGGCACTACCGATGTCGGGACATATCTTTGTGAGGCCAAATGGCGCTAATCGTTCAGTGAAAGTTGGCGGGCTAGAGCGGTTGTCATCGGGGAATCCGCTACCAGCGCGGTATTAACGGGGTGGGGACTGGCCTGCGCGGGCAGGGCGGGCGTATGCAACAAGGGTGACCTGTGTGATGGCGCCCTGAGCGGGCGCCGAGCGTACAGGGTGCGCTTTCGGGTCAGGCCGGTGGGGTAGAAGACGCTTCCTCGTCGAGCATGCGCTTGAGATGTTTGCGCGAGAGCTCGAGAAAGCGCGGGGTGGGCCCGATGTCTTCGTAGACCGGGTCGCCCTGTTCGTCAGTGGCGATGACCTGGGTGCCGCGCTCATACGGAAGGCTGGTTTCGACGGCTTCGAGGGCCGCACCAACCAGCTCGCCGAGCAGCGCTTCGGTGCTGCGCTTGGGGTACATCTCGGCGAGGGCCGCGAGCCGCGCCGCGCTCTCGACGTCCAGCGGAATGCTGTAGGTTGTCTGGCTCATGTGACCCTTGGCGTCGCGTTCCCAATGGCTGACCAGCTCGGAAATTCTCATGATTACTCCTTTGCCCGCGCTTACGAGCGGTGATGACATGTGCAATCGTGCTGTCCGCAACAGGGTCGTCGGCGTTGACGCCTTGTCATGACCGGATGCGGTGGGCACTCTGGTTGGAGGTAATTTCAGCGTAGCCGTTCAGGATCGTTTTCTCCGCGGCGCGTCTGATAAGCAGCGGCGAGTCGCTCATGTGAAGGCGGCAGCCCAGGAGGAGCAAGAAGGTCATGGCGAAAATCATCGACGCGCGCCTGCGCGACAACGTACACCTGCTTGGCGAACTGCTCGGCAACACCATTCGCGCCCAGCATGGCGACCAGTTCTTCGACAAGATCGAACGCATCCGCAAAGGCGCCAAGGCGGCACGCAAAGGCTCGGCCGAGGGTGCGCAACTGCTGTCCGAGACGCTCGACAGCCTTGACGAGAATGAACTGCTGCCGATGACACGGGCGTTCAACCAGTTCCTCAACCTAGCCAATATCGCCGAGCAGTACCATCAGGTTCGTCGCCGTACGGCAGGCGAGCCGGTACCGTTCGAAACCAGCGTGTTCGCCGATCTGATCGAACGCCTCAAGGCCGCCGGACACGGCGACGAGTTCATTGCACGGCAGGTCAGCCGCCTGGAAATCGAACTGGTGCTGACAGCGCACCCCACCGAAGTTTCACGGCGCACGTTGATCCAGAAGTACGACGCCATCGCCGAACAGCTGGCCGCACGGGACCACACCGACCTCTCCGGCGCCGAGCAGGCGAAGATCGAGCTGCAGCTGCAGCGCCTGATCGCCGAGGTCTGGCACACCGAGGAAATCCGTCGCAACCGACCGACGCCGGTGGAAGAGGCGCGGTGGGGCTTCGCCGCCATCGAGAACTCGCTGTGGAAGGCCGTACCCAATGTATTGCGCCAGACCGATGCGACGCTCAGGCGGACGACCGGGCTGCACCTGCCACTGGAGGCCGCGCCGATCCGCTTCGCCTCCTGGATGGGCGGCGACCGCGACGGCAACCCGAACGTGACCGCGATGGTATCCCGCGAAGTGTTGCTGACTGCGCGCTGGGTGGCTGCCGATCTGTACCTGCGGGAGATCGAAGGGTTGATCACCGCATTGTCGATGAGCGAAGCCAGTGAGGAACTGCTGCGTCTGACCGGTGATTCGGCCGAGCCGTACCGGGTCCTGCTCAAGCCCCTGCGTCAACGCCTGCGGGCGACCCGGGAGTGGGCGCGAGCAGCCATCGAGCATGGCCAGCCGGCTCCGGCGGAAGTGCTGCAGGACTGCGCCGAGCTGCGTCGGCCGCTGGAACTCTGCTACCGCTCGTTGCATGCCCGCGGGATGGGCATGATCGCCGATGGCGCGCTGCTTGACTGCCTGCGGCGACTGGCCGTGTTCGGGCTGTTCCTGGTACGGCTGGACATTCGCCAGGACGCGGCACGGCATGCCGCAGCGCTGGCGGAAATCACCGATTACCTCGGGCTGGGCGACTATCAGGCGTGGGACGAGCAGCGGCGACTGGACTGGCTGCAGCTTGAACTGGGCAATCGCCGCCCGCTGCTGCCGGCGCATTATCATCCGTCGGCCGATACCGCCGAGGTGCTCGCCACCTGCGCGGTGATCGCCGAGGCGCCAGCGGCGTCACTTGGCTCCTATGTCATTTCCATGGCCCATGCGGCCTCCGATGTACTCGCCGTGCAGTTGCTGCTCAAGGAAGCCGGCCTGCAGCGACCGATGCGTGTGGTGCCGCTGTTCGAAACCCTGGATGACCTGAACAACGCCGCGCCGATCATCGACCGCCTGCTCGCGCTGCCCGGGTATCGCCAGCGTCTGCATGGCCCGCAGGAGGTGATGATCGGCTACTCCGACTCGGCCAAGGATGCTGGCACCACTGCCGCCGCCTGGGCCCAGTACCGCGCTCAGGAACGGCTGGTGGACGTATGCCGGGAGCACGACGTCGAACTGTTGCTGTTCCATGGCCGCGGCGGCACCGTGGGGCGTGGCGGTGGCCCGGCGCATGCGGCGATTCTGTCGCAGCCGCCGGGCTCGGTTGTCGGGCGCTTCCGTACCACCGAACAGGGCGAAATGATTCGCTTCAAATTCGGCTTGCCGGACATCGCCGAGCAGAACCTCAACCTGTACCTCGCCGCGGTGCTCGAGGCGACTCTGTTGCCGCCGCCGATGCCCGAGGCCGACTGGCGTGAGACCATGGATCGCCTGTCCACCGAAGGGGTGGCGGCCTATCGTGGCGTGGTACGCGAGCATCCGCAGTTCGTCGATTACTTCCGCCAGGCGACACCCGAGCTGGAACTGGGCCGTTTGCCGTTGGGCAGTCGCCCCTCCAAACGTCGCGAGGGTGGGGTGGAAAGCCTGCGGGCGATTCCCTGGATTTTCGCCTGGACGCAAACGCGGCTGATGCTGCCCGCCTGGCTTGGGTGGGAGCAGGCGCTGCAGAGCGCACTGACGCGCGGCGAGGGCGAGCGGCTGGCCGAAATGCGTGCGCGATGGCCGTTCTTCACTACGCGCATCGACATGCTGGAAATGGTGCTGGCCAAGGCCGATGCCGATATCGCAAGGCGTTACGATGAGCGCCTGGTGCAGCCGGAACTGCTTTCCCTTGGTAGCGATTTGCGTGACCGATTGTCGCAGGTGGTCGGCGCTGTGCTGAGCGTGACCGGCCAGGCCGATCTGCTCGACCACAGCCCGAAGACCCAGGAGGCGTTCAGTCTGCGCAACACCTATCTTGATCCGTTGCACCTGCTGCAGATAGAACTGCTGGCTCGCTCAAGGCAGCAGCAGAACCCGGCAGACAGCCCGCTCGAGCAGGCGCTGCTGGTCAGTGTGGCGGGTATCGCGGCGGGCTTGCGCAACACGGGCTGAAGTGGCGGTTCCCGGCGCTCAACGGCTGCGCGATGCGTAGTCGTTGAGCGCAACTCGCGTCGAATCGCGACATTTATGCGGGTCGATAGACGCTTTCGGGACGGCTTGTGCCGCCTCGGTGCGCTGTGTATCGTGTTCAACCTTTTGTCGCATGGCGGCAAACCAGAATTTTTGATTCGTCAGCGAAGAGCCACTCCGGCCCGCTGGCAGGATCGCCCCCCTTCTAAGAAACTCGAGGACTCATCATGCGTGTGATTCTGCTGGGAGCGCCCGGTGCCGGAAAAGGTACCCAGGCTGGCTTCATTACCAAAAAATTCGGTATTCCGCAGATCTCCACGGGCGACATGCTGCGTGCCGCAGTCAAGGCGGGCACCGAGCTGGGCCTCAAGGCCAAGAGCGTGATGGATGCCGGTGGCCTGGTTTCCGATGACCTGATCATCAACCTGGTCAAGGAGCGCATCGCGCAGCCGGATTGCGCCAATGGCTTCCTCTTCGACGGCTTCCCGCGCACCATTCCGCAGGCCGAAGCTTTGAAGGAAGCAGGCGTGCGCATCGATAACGTGATCGAGATCGCCGTGGACGACGAGGAGATCGTCGGCCGCATCGCGGGTCGCCGTGTGCATCCGGCTTCCGGCCGCGTCTATCACACCGAGCACAACCCACCGAAGGTTGCTGGCAAGGACGACGAAACCGGCGATGAGCTGATCCAGCGCGAAGACGACAAGGAAGAGACCGTGCGTCATCGCCTGTCCGTCTACCATGCGCAGACCAAGCCGCTGGTGGACTTTTACCAGAGCCTGGCAGCCGCGGAAGGCACGCCGAAGTACAGCTGCATCGAAGGTGTCGGTTCGGTGGACGAGATTACGGCCAAGGTGTTCGCTGCACTGAGCTGATCGAAGCTGCCTGGCACGAGCGATAGAAATGCCCGTATCGAAAGATACGGGCATTTTTTTGCCCGGAGATCAGGACAGGCGCGAAAGAACCCGCTCCGCGAATACGTTAGAATCGGCGCCTTTTTACCGACCGGACCGACCCGATGACCACTCTGCTGGCCCTGGATACTGCCACCGAAGCCTGCTCAGTCGCGCTGTTGCACGACGGCAAGGTGCTGAGTCACTACGAGGTGATTCCGCGCCTGCATGCCCAGCGGCTGCTGCCGATGGTGCAGACGCTGCTCGGCGAGGCCGGGGTTGCGCTGTCCGCGGTGGATGCCATCGCTTTCGGGCGGGGGCCAGGTGCCTTTACCGGCGTGCGGATTGCCATCGGTGTGGTGCAGGGCCTGGCGTTCGCGTTGCAGCGGCCGGTGCTGCCGGTTTCGACCCTCGCGACCATTGCCCAACGGGCCTGGCGTGAGCACGGCGCAGCGCAGGTCGCGGCGGCCATCGATGCGCGCATGGACGAGGTCTACTGGGGCTGTTATCGCGAGCAGGCCGGGGAGATGCAGCTGGTCGGCAGTGAGGCCGTGCTACCGCCCGAGCAGGCCGTGCTGCCGCGCGATGCAGGTGACGACTGGTTCGGCGCCGGTACCGGCTGGGGTTACGCCGAGCGGATAACCGCGGCCGTACGTGCGCACGACGCCGGGATGCTGCCGCATGCCGAAGATCTGCTGAGTCTGGCTAGTTTCGCCTGGCGCCGAGGCGAGGCGCTGGAGGCCGATCAGGCCCAGCCGGTCTACCTGCGGGACAATGTTGCGACGCCTAAAGGGATCAAATGACGAGGAACGTTGCCAAACTCCTGGCTGCCCGTTAGAGTCGCCGGGCCTCTGATCGAGTCCAATGATGCGCGTCGAAAGCTCCTTTCCCGTTCCCTATTCAACGGATCGTTCTGCCCGTACCGGCAGGGCGGCGGATAGCTATGGGGAAACGCAGCGGGTCGCGCAGGCGCAGCGCGGGGTCGACAGCCGCTCCGGTCAGGATTACCAGCCCCAGGCTGATCGTCCGCAGCAGCGGGTCAATTCCAGCGCGCTGGTCGAACGCTACTCCGCATTCCGCTATGACGAGCCGCAGCCCGAGCGCCCACTGACCAGTCGCGTGGCCCAGGCGCTGGCCAGCTACGCCAGCACCGCCAGCATGAGCGTCGAGTTCGACGGCGCAGAGGTGCTCGGGCTCGACCTCTACGCCTGAGGCGGTTCGATCTGCCAGAGCTTCCCTATTACATCGGTTGTCCCTCTTGGAACGAGAGTGCCTGGCTCGGCTCGTTGTACCAGACGGCTACGCCGGCTTCCGATTTCCTTGCCGCCTACTGTTCCACCTTCAATACAGTCGAGGGCAATACCACGCTGTACGCCTGGCCATCGGAGCAGAAGGTCCAGCGTTGGGCCGGCGAGATGCCCGAGAGCTTCCGCTTCTGTGCCAAATTTCCCCGCGATGTCAGCCAGGCCGGCGATCTGCGTGCGGCGCTGGAGCAGGCACATGCCTTCCAGCGGCTGTTGCTGCCATTGGGGCGAAGGGTAACGCCGTTCTGGCTGCAACTGCCCGCCAGCGTTGGGCCATCCAGATTGAGCGAGCTTGCGGCGTTCATCGATGGCTTCGACGCAGCGCTGGCGATCGAGGTGCGGCATCCCGGATTCTTCGACCGAGGGGATGGCGAGCGCGCGTTGAACCGATTGCTGCGTGATCGCGGCATCGAGCGCATCTGCCTAGATACCCGCGCGCTGTTCAGCTGCCACTCTCACGACCCCGCCGTGTTGCATGCGCAGAGCAAGAAGCCGCGTCTGCCGGTACGCCCGGTGGCATTCAGCGATTCGCCGCAGGTGCGCTTCGTCGGTCACCCCGAGCTGGAGACGAACGACGCATTCATGGCGCCCTGGCTGGACAAGGTGGCTGGTTGGATCGAGGCCGGCAAGACGCCGCACGTCTATCTGCATACCCCCGACAATCATCGTGCGCCCGAGCTGGCGATGCGTTTTCACGGCTTGTTGAGCGAACGCTTGCCCGGCCTGCCGGCCCTGCCTGCATTGCGCCCTGCGCCGCAGATGTCCTTGCTGACCGACTGAGCGAGCGGTTTCGACCAGTTTTGTAAAACATCCCTTTCAACTTCGCGGGTTGGCTGTTGCCCATAAGGAATGACCTTTGGCCGCTTCTTTCTTCTCCTGTTGCTGCTGCTTGCCGGCTTCGCCCTGGCGGTGCGGCAGGATCTGATCGACATCCCGCCGCGCTGGAACCCCTGGGCGCCGCTGGATATCCGTGAGCCGCCAAACCTGTTGACGCCACTCAAGCTACGGCGCCTGCAGCAGGACCGAACGCTCTGCGAACAGGCGCTCGCCACGGCGCCGCTGCGTTATTCATCCGTGCCGGACAGCACGCCGGAGCCCGGCTGTCCGGTCGAGAACAGCGTTCGGGTGCAGGGCTCGGACGTGCGGTTCAACGGACCTTTTCTCGCCACCTGTCCGCTGGCGGCGGCATATGCGATGTTCGAGTTGCACGGGCTTCAGCCGGCGGCCCAGGCAGTATTCGAGCAGCCGGTGGTGCGCATTGATCACTTCGGCAGCTTTGCCTGTCGCAACATCGCCCGCAGCAACCGCCGCAGCCAGCACGCCAGCGCCAATGCGCTGGATATGGCGGGCTTTCGCCTTGAGGATGGCACCCGCATCACCGTGGCTCGGGACTGGCAGGGCGAGGGCGACAAGGCGCGTTTCCTGCGGCTGGTTCGCGATGCGGCCTGCGATGCGTTCAACGTGACGCTCGGGCCGGAATACAACGCGGCCCACCACGACCACTTTCACGTCGACATGGGCGGCTTCGGCATGTGCCGCTGAACGCTCGCGCGCAGCCTGGAATGCTCTGGCACAATGCGCGGCTTTCCATCACCGCTGGATGCCCCATGTCCGCATGCAACCCTGTGGTTCGAGTCGAACCGCTGACTCCTCAGTTCGCCGCTGCCGCCCATCAATGGGCGCAGCGTCTCGACTTGCCGGAAATTCAGGACGCGGCCGAATTCGCTTTGCAGATTGGCGCGGACGGCTTGCAGCTGCAGTTGCTCGAGGCGCAGGCACCGGGGCCGGTACGGGTGGATTTCGTCGAGGGGGCCGCAGCGCACCGGCGTCAGTTCGGTGGTGGCAGTGGGCAGATGATCGCCAAGGCCGTGGGCGTCCAGCCCGGTATCCGGCCACGGGTGCTGGATGCTACAGCGGGGCTCGGGCGCGATGCCTTCGTGCTGGCGACGCTGGGCTGTGAAGTGAGCCTGATCGAACGCCAGCCGCTGATTGCCGCGCTGCTGGAGGATGGTCTGGGTCGCGCGACCGGGGACGCCGAGGTGGGTGCTATCGCCGCGCGGATGACCCTGCTCAAGGGCAATGCCATCGAGCTGATGACGCAGTGGCAGGGGGAGGCGCCGCAGGTCATCTACCTCGACCCGATGTTTCCCCATCGCGACAAGAGTGCGCTGGTGAAGAAGGAGATGCGCCTGTTCCGGCCCTTCGTCGGCGACGATATGGACGCGCCGGCACTGCTGGCCGCGGCCCTGGAGCTGGCCAGCCATCGTGTGGTGGTCAAGCGTCCGCGCAAGGCGCCGGCAATCGAAGGCGCCAAGCCCGGCTACAGTCTGGAAGGAAAATCCAGCCGCTACGATATCTATCCGAAGAAGAAGCTTCAGGGCTGATTCCGCAGTCCGCGAACCTTTCGCTTGCTCAGTTCAGCGGCGGTAGGCGCGCAGAAATACACTCACCGCGTCCCGCACGTGCAGGTTGCCTTCCTCATCGGTTGGCGCTTCGGCATAGCCGACCAGCAGGCGGAAATGCTGGGCACCCTTGATCAGCGAGCAGAAATGCTCGGCGGCGCGCAGTGGGTCGTCGATCTCCAACAAGCCCAGCGCGTCGGCCCTGCTGAACAGCTGTTGCAGATCGCACAGTAGCTGTTGCGGGCCGGCATCGAAGAACATCTTCACCAGCCCCGGATTCTGCGTCGCCATTGCCACCATCACCCGATGCAGGCCGATGGACTCGGGGCTGTTGACCAGTTCATTGAAGGCGCCGCCAATCGCCAGCAGCAGCTCTTCGATATCGCAATCTTCCTCCACCTGAAACAGCCGCCTCGGCAAGCGTGTCTCGCAGGTGGTCTTCACGGCTGCGCTGAATAGCGCTTCCTTGTCCTTGAAATGGCTGTACAGCGTGAGCTTGGAAACGCCAGCTTCGGCGGCGATGGCCTCCATGCTGCTGCCTTCGTAGCCGTTGCCGAGGAACAACACCTGCGCGGCAGTGAGGATCGCCTCGCGCTTGGCGGGGTCCTTCGGGCGACCGGGGCCAGGCGATACGGAATGGATTTCTGTCATGGGCGTTTTAATAGTGGACTGGCTGGTACGGTATTTTTACTATACCGCGCAGTATAAGTATTCCAATCCGCTTCGCGACAGAGAGACTTCATCGTGTTCCGACATGCCTTGTCCCTTGCCTCTATGTTCGGTTGTGCACTTGTTCTAGTCGCCTGCGGCAATGGCGAGCCGCCGCAGCAACTGCCTCGTCCGGTCATGGTGGTGCAGCCGCAGCCGGCCAGCGAAGCACGCGAGAGCTATCCCGGCGAAGTGCACGCGCGCTACGAGCCTGAGCTGGCCTTCCGCATCGGCGGCAAGGTCGTCGAGCGGCTGGTCGAAGCGGGCGACCGCGTACGCAAGGACCAGCCCCTGGCACGTCTAGATCCGCAGGACGTGCGGCTGCAACTGGACGGCATGCGCGCGCAGGTGGCGGCCGCAGAAGCCAATCTGCGCGTTGCCAAAGCGGAACATGACCGCTACAAGGCGCTGCTCGGTCGCCAGCTGGTCAGTCAGTCGCAGTTCGATAACGCCGACAACGCCTATCGCGCCGCGGCTGCCCGTCTGCAGCAGGCACGCGCCGAATTCGATGTGGCCAGCAATCAGGTCGATTACGCGGCACTGCGCGCCACCAGCGACGGCCTGATCGCGCAGCGCCGAGTCGAGGTGGGGCAGGTGGTCGCCGCGGGGCAGACCGCGTTCGTGCTGGCGGCCGATGGCGAGCGGGAAGTGGCCATCGATCTGCCGGAGCAGTCGCTGGAGCGCTACCGGGTTGGCCAGGAAGTCGAGGTCGAACTCTGGTCGCAACCGGGGCGCCACTATCTCGGCAAGATCCGCGAACTCTCGCCAGCCGCCGATGCGCAGTCGCGGACCTATTCCGCGCGTGTTGCCTTCAGCGAACAGGAGGTGCCAGCCGAGCTGGGACAGAGCGCGCTGGTGAGCATTCGCCGCGATGGCGAAGTGTCGCTGGCGGTGCCGCTGTCAGCGCTGAGTGCGGAAAAGGGCCGGGCGCATGTCTGGCGGCTCAGAGCCGATTCCACCGTCGAGCGGGTCGAGGTTCGGACCGGGCCCTTCGGCGAACAGCTGGTGCCGGTCCTCGAAGGGCTGGGCGCCGACGACTGGATTGTCCTGGCCGGGGTGCAGATGCTCAGCGATAACCAGCCGGTTCGCCCGGTGGATCGCCACAATCGCCCCGTCGAGCTGGCCGCCCAGGAGTAATCGCGATGCGCTTCAATCTCTCCGCCTGGGCGCTGCAGAACCGGCAGATCGTCGTCTACCTGATGCTGCTGCTGGCGATCGTCGGCGCGCTGTCGTACAGCAAGCTCGGCCAGAGCGAGGACCCGCCATTCACCTTCAAGGCCATGGTCATCCAGACGCAATGGCCGGGCGCTACCGCCGAGGAAGTGTCGCGCCAGGTCACCGAGCGCATCGAGAAGAAGCTGATGGAAACCGGCGAGTACGAGCGCATCGTCTCGTTCTCCCGACCGGGCGAATCCAATGTCACCTTCATGGCACGCGACTCGATGCGCTCGAAGGACATTCCCGACCTCTGGTACCAGATTCGCAAGAAGATCGGCGACATCCAGCACACCTTTCCGCCCGGTGTGCAGGGGCCCTTCTTCAACGACGAGTTCGGCACCACCTTCGGCAACATCTACGCCCTGACCGGCGACGGTTTCGACTACGCGATCCTCAAGGACTACGCCGACCGCATCCAGCTGCAGCTGCAGCGGGTCAAGAACGTCGGCAAGGTCGAGCTGATCGGCCTGCAGGACGAGAAGATCTGGATCGAGCTCTCCAACGTCAAACTGGCCACGCTTGGCGTCCCGCTGGAAGCCGTGCGCCAGGCGCTGGAGGCGCAGAACGCGGTAACGGCTGCCGGTTTCGTCGAGACCATCAGCGATCGGGTGCAGCTGCGCGTCACCGGCAGCTTCGAGACGGTCAAGGAGATTCGTGATTTCCCCATCCGCGTTGCTGGCCGCACCTTCCGTATCGGTGATGTTGCCGAGGTACATCGCGGCTTCAACGACCCGCCCGCGCCGCGCATGCGCTTCATGGGCGAGCCGGCACTGGGGCTGGCGGTTTCGATGAAAAGCGGTGGCGACATCCTGGTGCTGGGCGAGGCACTGGAGCAGGAGTTCGCCCGCCTGCAGCAGGAGCTGCCGGCGGGGATGCAGCTGCGCAAGGTCTCGGATCAGCCCGCTGCGGTGAAGACCAGCGTAGGTGAGTTCGTCAAGGTGTTGATCGAAGCGCTGGTGATCGTATTGCTGGTGAGTTTCTTCTCGCTAGGCGTGCGTACCGGGCTGGTGGTCGCGCTGTCGATTCCGCTGGTGCTGGCGATGACTTTCGCCGCCATGAGCTATCTGGACATCGGCCTGCACAAGATCTCCCTTGGCGCCCTGGTCCTGGCTCTCGGGCTGATGGTGGACGACGCGATCATTGCGGTGGAGATGATGGCGATCAAGATGGAGCAAGGCTACGACCGCCTCAAGGCCGCCAGCTTCGCCTGGACCAGCACGGCATTCCCGATGCTGACCGGCACGCTGATCACCGCGGCGGGTTTCCTGCCGATCGCCACTGCCAATTCCAGTACCGGCGAATACACCCGTTCGATCTTCCAGGTGGTCGCCATTTCGCTCATCGCGTCCTGGATCGCCGCGGTGATGTTCGTGCCGCTGATCGGCGAAAAGCTGCTGCCGGACCTGGCCAAAAAATCGGCACACAAGCACGGCGCAAGCAGTGAAGGCCACGATCCTTACGCAACGCCGTTCTACCAGCGCGTACGGCGCGTGGTGACCTTCTGCGTGCGCCGGCGCAAGACCGTTATCCTGCTCACCCTGGCGATCTTCGTCGCCGCGGTGGTGCTGTTCCGTCTGGTGCCGCAACAGTTCTTCCCCGCTTCCGGCCGTTTGGAGCTGATGGTCGATCTCAAACTGGCCGAAGGCGCCTCGTTGAAGGCGACCGAAGCAGAGGTGGCGCGGCTGGAACAGCTGCTCAAGGAACGGGCCGGCATCGACAACTATGTGGCCTACGTCGGCACCGGCTCGCCGCGTTTCTACCTGCCGCTGGACCAGCAGCTGCCGGCGACCAGCTTCGCCCAGTTCGTCGTGCTGGCCGACAGCATCGAGTCCCGCGAGTCCCTGCGCGCCTGGCTGATCGAACGCATGCGCGAAGATTTCCCGAGCCTGCGCGGTCGCGTGACGCGGCTGGAGAATGGCCCGCCGGTGGGCTATCCGGTGCAGTTCCGTGTCACCGGCGAGCATATCGACGTGGTGCGTGGGCTGGCTCGCCAGGTCGCTGCCAAGGTCAATGAGAACCCGCACGTGGCCAACGTCCATCTGGACTGGCAGGAGCCGAGCAAGATGGTCCGGCTCAACGTCGATCAGGATCGTGCCCGTGCGTTGGGCGTGACCACCGCCGAGCTGTCCGGCTTCCTGCGGCGCACCTTCACCGGCAGCAGCGTCAGCCAGTTCCGCGAGGACAATGAGCTGATCGAGATCCTCCTGCGCGGCACCGAGCGCGAGCGGCTCGAGCTGTCGATGCTGCCGAGCCTGGCGATTCCCACCGAGAGCGGGCGCAGCGTGCCGCTGTCGCAGGTGGCGACGCTCGAGTACGGATTCGAGGAGGGCGTGATCTGGCATCGCAACCGCCTGCCGACGGTCACCGTGCGCGCCGATGTGTACGGAGAGCAGCAGCCGGCGGCACTGGTGCGTGAGATCGAGCCGACCCTGGCCGACATCCGGGATCAGTTGCCCGGCGGCTATCTGCTCGAGGTCGGCGGAACGGTGGAGGACTCCGAGCGCGGCCAGCGTTCGGTGAATGCCGGCATGCCGCTGTTCGTCATCGTCGTGCTGACCCTGTTGATGGCGCAGCTCAAGAGTTTCTCGCGCTCGGCCATGGTGTTCCTCACCGCGCCGCTGGGCATCATCGGTGTTGCACTGTTCCTGCTGCTGTTCGGGCAGCCGTTCGGCTTTGTGGCGATGCTCGGCACCATCGCGCTGTCGGGGATGATCATGCGTAACTCGGTGATTCTGGTGGATCAGATCGAGCAGGACATCGGTGCCGGTCAGGCGCGCTTCACCGCTATCGTCGATGCCACGGTGCGCCGCTTCCGGCCCATCGTGCTGACCGCGCTGGCGTCGGTGTTGGCGATGATTCCGTTGTCGCGCAGTATCTTCTTCGGGCCAATGGCGGTGGCGATCATGGGTGGCCTGATCGTCGCCACGGCGCTGACGCTGCTGTTCCTGCCGGCCCTGTATGCCGCCTGGTTCAAGGTCCGGGAAGACGAAGCCGGCACCCTCTGAACGGCATCTAGGCGCGCCCGCTGCGGCGCGCCTAGATGCCGGCGGCTTCGAGCAGTCGTTCGGCGGCGACTTTGGCATCCCGCGCCTGCTCGCCCGGGCCTTCGATGTGCGCCATGCTCAGCGCGCCTTCGAGCAGGTACTGCAGCTGGCGCGCCAGCTGCAGCGGCTGTGGCGCATCCAGGCGTTCCAGCAGCTCGCGAAGGTAGGCCAGCAGTTCTGCCTTGTAGGCGGAGGAGCGGCGGTGAATCGGGTGGTCGCGGTCGTGATATTCGGCCGCTGCGTTGATGAACAGGCAGCCGCAGAAGGCGTCGTTGCCGTGAATCATTCCGTGCAATCCATCGAAAATTCCCAGTAGCGCCTCACGCGGCGGCAGTCTGGTGGCACGCTCGCGCAGGCGCGTCAGCATCAGCTCGTGGCGCGCTTCCAGCACGGCCAGGATCAGCTCGTCCTTGGACTTGAAGTGCTTGTACAGCGTCATCTTGGCCACGCCGGATTCGGCCAGGATGCGATCGATGCCGGTGGCGTGATAACCCTCGCGATAGAACAGACTCTCTGCGGTGTTGAGCAACTGGTCGCGCTTGTTCGATGCCATGGATACCTCCTGTGGTTCGACATTATGCGGGAGCGCTCGCGGCTTGCTCCAGTTGGGATGGATTTGCGTTGGTGCTTGCAGTGTACAGACAGGTCTGTCTATTATCCAGTCGCAGCCAATCACGAGGGCAACACCATGAAGCTTTACGACCTGACGCTATCCGGCAACTGCCACAAGGTTCGTCTGTTTCTCAGCCTGATCGGCCAGCCGGTGGAGCTGGTGCCGGTGAATCTGCTTGCGGGCGAGCACAAGCAGCCGGCGTTCCGTGAAATCAATCCGCGCGGACAGATTCCGGTGCTCGAGGACGGCGATTTTCGACTTGGCGATTCCCAGGCAATCCTGGTTTATCTGGCCCAGCGCTATGCCAATGAGTGGTATCCGCAGGACGCCGAAACCCAGGGCCACATCGCCAACTGGCTGAGCTTTGCCGCCAACGAGGTGCAGCATGGCCCGGCCACCGTGCGTCTGGGCAAGCTGTTCGGCCGGCCGATCGACGAGCCTCTGGCGCAGGCACGTGCCGCCAGCGCCCTGCGTACGCTCGAGCGGCACCTTGCGCAGCACGCCTGGCTGGCGCAGACCAGCGAACCGACCATCGCCGACATCGCCGTCTACCCCAACGTCGCGCTGGGCGGAGACGGCGGGCTCGATCTGGCTGCCTATCCGGCGCTGCAGGCCTGGTTCGCCCGCGTCCGCGCGCTGCCGGGTTATGTCGGCATGCCGGGGTTGTGACGCCATGAACGTGCAGAATGGTCGGATGCCCGGCGAGCTGGACCGGCACCTGGGCCGGCGGATCGGAGTATCGCTGCTGCTGGTGATCGGGCTGGCAGTCTCCCTGTTTGGCTTCGTCGAGGATGCTTCGGCTGCGCAAGGGTTGCGCTTCAGCCTGGTGAAGACGGCGCAGAGCGACAGTGGCGACTTCTTGCTGGGACGGAACGGTTGGCAGGAGGCGCCGCCCACGCAGCACATCGCGATTCTGATCGAGCATCGCGGCAGCCGCTTGCTGTTTGGAACCGGGCTCGGTAGGCAGATCGACGCGCAGCTGGACGCCGAGGTGCCCTGGCGAATCAAGCGCTACGCGGACGTACGCCCGGTGCGCGATCAGCTGGAGGGGGACGGACTGGAGATCGATCGTATCGTGCTGGGGTGCGTGCGCTGGGAGCACGCTTCGGGGCTGGTCGACTATCCCGAGGTACCGGTATTGGCCAGCGCGGACAGCCTGGGCTATCTGGAGGCTGCCACGCCGCCAGCGGTGTTGCCCAGTCAGTTTCGCCACCCGGTCCGCTGGCAGTCGCTGGAGTTCCAGGCGAGCCCTTATCGGGAGCACCGTCGTAGCCTGGATCTGTTCGGCGACGGCCAGGTCGTGCTGGTGCCGCTGGATGGCCATGGGGCGGTCGGCCTGTTCCTCACGCTTGCCGATGGCCGCCGCTTCTTCTTTCGCGGCGACCGACTGGAACGGGACGCCGGCGATGCGCTAGAGAACGTTATCGCGCTGCAGGATGCCAACACCCAGGCTTCGCTCGGCTTCTATCCGCGCTGGGTGGAGGGAGCCGGACAATAAAAAAACAGCGCAGCGGCTGCGGATTTGGGCGATGCTTAGGGCATGGGAACGAGCGATCAGCCGCGCGACGGCGCCGCCCCGATCGCCAGGCCCGTGCCCAATGGCCGAAGTAGGTCTGCCGCTGTGAAGACGGATAGCTACGCGCCTCTTGCGAGTGTCATCGATTTGTTGCTGGATGCCATCTGCGTGGTCGATGCGCAGGGCAACTTCGTCTACGTCAGCGCCGCCTGCGAGCGCATCTTCGGCTACACCCCGCAGGAGATGCTCGGCAAGCGGATGATCGAGATGGTCTATCCCGAAGACCGTGCCCGGACCCTGGCCGCCGCCAAGGAAGTAATGGCTGATCAGCCGCTGCTGCACTTCGAGAACCGTTACGTGCGCAAGGACGGCGGTGTGGTGCACATCATGTGGTCGGCCTGCTGGTCGACCGATAACAAGCTGCGCATCGGCGTGGCGCGCGACATCACCCAGCGCAAGCAGTCCGAAGCGATGCAGGCGGCGCTCTATTCGATCTCCGAGGCGGCGCACGGGGCCAAGGACCTCGCAGCGCTGTATCAGCAGATCCATCTGACCATCGCCCAGCTGCTGCCGGTGGACGATTTCATCGTGGCCATCCGCAATGCTGCCAGCGGCGAGCTGAGTTATCCCTACCAGGCGCTGGCGCTCGATTCGACCGGTCTGCCAGCGGAACCCGCGGCGTCCCTGTGCTTTTCCGTCCTGCATGGCGCGCAGCCGTTGCGCTTCAATGCGGACTCGATGCCAGCGCTAGCGCTCCCGCTCGGTGATGGGGATACCCATGCCTGGTGGCTGGGGGTGCCGCTCAGTTCGAGTGAGGGGGTGATCGGCGTGCTGTTGCTCAAGAGCACGGCCGCGCCCTACACCGAGAAGGATCAGGAGCTGCTGCAGTTCGTCTCGATGCAGGTGGTCACGGCAATCGAGCGCAAGCAGCTGTATGCGCGACTGCACCGGATGGCGCAGTACGACGAACTCACCGGCCTGCCGAATCGCGCCTGTTTTCGCGATCGCCTGGACACCGCCCTGGCGCGGGTGCGGCGCAATGGCGGACGCGTCGCCTTGCTCTACGTGGATCTGGATCGCTTCAAGCAGGTCAACGATACCTACGGCCACAGCGGCGGCGACCAGCTGCTGCGCGCAGTGGCCGATCGCCTAACGCACTGCGTGCGCGACACCGATACCGTGGCGCGGCTGGGTGGCGATGAGTTCGTGGTGCTGCTGGAAAGCATCGCCGAGGCAGAGGATGCCCGCCGCGTCGTCGACAAGATCCGCGCGGCCTTCGAGCAGCCGATGCAGATTGCCGAGCACAGTCTCGATATCGGCTTGAGCATCGGCACCGCGCTCTATCCCGAAGACGGTGATGCGGAGGCCCAGCTGCTCAAGCAGGCCGACGACCGCATGTATCTGATGAAGGCCCGTGGCGGCCAGCCGCAGGATTGCGACTGAAGGTCCCGGACATATCGTCACCGCGCCTCAGAACGACTTCAGCATCCTGCCCAGCAACTTCATCGCCTGCTCGCTGCGGGCGTCCCATGGATGGCCGTGATTCAGCCGCGCGCAGTTGCGAAAGCGCTGGGTCGCCGAAAAGATCGGCCCTGGCGCCAGGCTGATGCCCTGGGCCAGCGCCAGTTGCAGCAGCTGCAGCGAATCCACCTGCTCGGGAAATTCGAACCACAGAAAGTAGCCGCCGCTGGGCCGGGTGACTCGCGTGCTCGCAGGGAAATGGCGGGCCGCGGAGGCGAGCATCGCACCCTGCTGCATCTCCAGCGCATGGCGCAGCTTGCGCAGGTGACGGTCGTAGCCGCCGTGCTGCAGGTAATCGGCAATGGCGGCCTGCGCCGGCACGGAAGGGGAAATGGTGGTCATCAGCTTGAGCCGGGCGATCTGCTCGGCATAGCGACCGCCGGCAACCCAGCCGACCCGGTAACCGGGCGCGAGACTCTTGGAGAACGAACCGCAGTGCATCACCAGACCTTCGCGATCATGGCTTTTCACCGGCTTGGGCGGCTCGCGGGTGAAGTAAAGCTCGGCGTAGACGTCGTCCTCGATCAACGGCACCTGGTGGCGCTGCAACAGCTCATAGAGCTGCTGCTTCTTCGCCTCGCCCATGCTCGCGCCCAGCGGGTTCTGCAGGCTGCTCATGAACCAGCAGGCCTTGATCGGCAAGTGCGCGAGGCGATCGGCGAGGATGTCGAGGTCGATGCCTTCGCGTGGGTGCACCGGAATCTCCACCGCCTTGAGCTTGAGCCGTTCCAGTACCTGCAGCGTGGCGTAGAACGCTGGCGCCTCGATGGCCACCAGATCACCCGGTTCGGTTACCACCTGCAGGCAGAGGTTCAGAGCCTCCATCGCACCGGTGGTGATCACCAGTTCGTCCATCGGCAGCATCACACCGCTGACCATGTAGCGCAGGGCGATCTGCCGGCGCAGGTCCGGGTTGCCGGCGGTCATCTCGGCAATCACCTCGCGTGCCGGCATGTCGCGCACGCTCTGTGCCATCGAGCGCGCCAGGCGCTGCAGGGGAAACAGCTCGGGACTGGGAAAGGCCGAACCGAAGGGCACCGTGGCCGGGTCGCGCAGCGAGGCGAGCACCGAGAACACCAGCTCGCTGACGCCGACATCGGTGGTTTCCGCCGGACGCAGGCTGATGTCCGGTTCGTGCAACGGGCGCTTGGCATGTTCGCGGACGAAATAGCCCGAACGCGCCCGCGCCTGGATCAGCCCGCGGTCTTCCAGCAGGTAGTAGGCCTGGAACACGGTGGACGGGCTGACGCCGTAGGTGCGGCTGGCGTGGCGCACCGAGGGCACCTTTTCTCCCGGCGCGAGCACGCCACTGCGGATCAGTTCGGCAATCTCGTCGGCGAATTTCTCGTAGCGCTTCATCGTGTCCGGGCCGTGGCGGTTGGGCATGGCCAGTCTACTGGCGTAGCGCCGCGATGGGGGCGACGAAGGTGCTCGGTGTACTCACCCGGCTGCTCGGCTCGGCCAGGTCGCTGACCTCGAAACGCAGCTCGCGGCTGAAGTCGCGGGCGTTGTCGAGCAGCGCAACGCTGACCGGCAGGTCGGCGATCTCGCCCGGGGCCAGGGCGATCTCGCGCGGTCCCTGCAGTGCGAACGGCCCGCCTTCCAGCCCGAGCGCGTAGCGGCGCGCTTGCTGGGTCTTGTTGATCAGCTTGAGGCGGTACATGTTTTCGATCTGCCCCTGCATGTTCTCGCGGTACAGCGTGCGGTCGCGGGTGACGTCCAGCTGCAGCTGCGGCCGCGCGTCCAGTGCCCAGACGAAGGCGGCGATCATCGCCGTCATCGCCACGGCATATCCGATCAGGCGCGGCCGCAAGAGGCGGGTGGCGCCGCCTTTGAGCGCGCGTTCGGAGGTGTAGCGCAGCAGGCCGCGAGCGTAACCCATCCGGTCCATGACGCTGTCGCAGACGTCGATGCAGGCACCGCAGCTGATGCAGTCCAGCTGTAGGCCGTCGCGGATGTCGATGCCGGTGGGGCAGACCTGCACGCACAGCGTGCAGTCGACGCAGTCACCGAGGCCTTGCGCGCGCGGGTCGCTGCCCTTGCGTCGCGCGCCGCGGTTCTCGCCACGGGCTGTGTCGTAGGAGACGAGCAGGGTATCGGCGTCGAACATCACGCTCTGGAAGCGCGAGTAGGGGCACATGTGCAGGCACACCTGCTCGCGCAGCCAGCCGGCGTTGATATAAGTCGCGGCAGTGAAGAACAGCAGCCAGAAGGCGGTGGTGGCACCGACCTCGAAGCGGGCGAGGTCGGCCACCAGTTCGCGCACCGGGGTGAAATAGCCGACGAACGCCATCGCCGTGGCCAGGCTGATGGCCAGCCATAGCGTGTGCTTGGCGGCACGGCGCAGCAGCTTGGCGGCCGACCAGGGCGCGGCGTCGAGCTTGATGCGCTGCAGGCGATCACCCTCGGTGATCTTTTCCACCCACATGAACATCCAGGTCCAGGTGCTCTGCGGGCAGGCGTAGCCGCACCAGATGCGTCCGGCCAGCACGGTGATGAAGAACAGGCCGAACGCGGCGATGATCAGAATCGCCGAGAGCAGGATGAAATCCTGCGGCCAGAAGGTGGCGCCGAAGATGTGAAACTGCTGCCGGTCCAGATCCCACAGCACCGCCTGGCGCCCGTTCCAGTTCAGCCAGACGGTGCCGAAGTAGAGCAGCATCAGCAGCGCGCCGCCCAACAGGCGCAGGTTGCGGAACCGGCCGCTGAAACTGCGCGTATGAATGGGCCCGCCGCCCTGCGCGGGCGTCAGGCGGATCGGTTGGCTGGGATCAACGGTTTCGATGATCTGCGCGGGTATGCGGTCGGTCATTAGGCTTCGCCCCATAGGCATTTCAGGCGAAGCGGATGATCCCTGCCAGTGGTGCTGCATAACAGACTCAGATGAACAGCCAAAATACAGATCAGATGAGCATCGGTTGCCTGCCCTGCAACGTCTTCGGACAATGGGTTGACCTGCATCAGTGGAACGTTTCGGGATCGGCTGATCTGCTTTTTTAGTGCCAATCTGCATCTGTTGCGCCGCTGCCAACAAAGCCATAGTCGAAACCTTTTGCCACGCACTGAGGAGCTGTCGTCATGATTTCTGACCTGCCGTCAATGGAGCGCCGCCGATGATTCTCAAGGGCCTGACCTGGCTGGTGCTGCTGCAACTGTTCGGCAACCTGATCAATCTGGTGCTGCTGCCGGCATTGCCTGGGCCAATCATCGGCATGCTGTTGCTGTTTGGCCTCCTGTTGCTGCGCCGCAGCATTCCCGAGTCGCTGGAGAAGACCGCGGCGCTGCTGCTGCAGTACCTGCCGCTGCTGCTCATCGTGCCCGCCGCCGGAATCATGACCAGCGGCGCCGCGCTGCTGGATGACCTGCCTGCCATCGCCGCCGGGCTGGTGCTGTCGTTGCTGATCACCGTGCCGTTCTGCGGCTGGCTGATGCAGCGACTGATTCGCCGGCTCGATCTCAAGCGGGAGGATCAGGCATGACGGTTCTCGACTGGCGCACGGCCTGGGCGGCCGTCGTGGTGCATCCGCTGTTCGCCGTGGCGCTGACGCTGATCGCTTTCAAACTCGCGCTGATGCTCTATCGGCGTAGCGGCTGGTTGGTTCTGCAGCCGGTGATGATCGGCATGCTGCTGGTAGTCGGCACGCTCACCCTGGTGGATTTGGAGTACGCGCGCTACCGCGAGGGTGCCTCGTTGATCGCCATGTTGCTGGGGCCTGCAACCGTGGCGCTGGCGGTGCCGCTGCATCGTCACCTCAAGCGGATTCAGCAATTGTTCTGGCCGATCGTCATTACCCTGGCTGTGGGCGGCGTGCTCAGCGTGGTGCTGACGCTGGTGATCGCCTGGGCGCTGGGCGCGCAGCTGCCGGTGCTGATGAGCCTGGCGCCGAAGTCGGCGACCATGCCCATCGCCATGCTGGTGGCCGAGCAGCTCGGTGGACTGGCCTCGCTGGCGGCGGTGTTCGTCATGCTCACCGGCGTTATCGGCACCGCGTTGGGGCCGCTGTTGCTGCGCTGGGCAGGTGTCGAGCATCCCGCCGCGCGGGGCCTCAGCTATGGCATCAACGCGCATGCCATCGGTACGGCGAGGGCGTTGGAAGAGGGTGACGAATGCGGCGCTTTCGCCGCGCTGGGCATGAGTCTGCTGGGCATCCTGATCGCGCTGCTGCTGCCCTTTGCCCTGGGCTGATGCGCGGCGCTGCCGAAAGTAGGTGAACCGGACGGATTCCGGGCCCTTCAGCCTTCACGCACCACTGGCTAGCACTCCGTCCGCCCGGTTAGAGTAGGCAGCGGTCGCTTGACCGTGCACAGGGTGCAAACATGAAATTGCGGATGTTCCAGGTCGATGCCTTCACTGCCGAGCGCTTCAGGGGCAATCCCGCGGCAGTGATACCCCTGCAAACCTGGCTGCCGGACGCGCTGATGCAAGCCATCGCCGCCGAAAACAATCTTTCTGAAACGGCCTTTTTCGTACGCGAAGCGGACGGGGCGTTTCACATCCGCTGGTTTTCGCCACTGACTGAAATCGACTTCTGCGGCCATGCCACGCTGGCCAGCGCCTTTGTGCTGCTGGAAGCGGGCCTGGCTCAGGCACCGCTGACCTTCCGCGCCGCCGCTGTGGGTGACTTGGCGGTGCAGCGACGGGCTGATGGCATGCTGGAAATGAGCTTCCCCAACCGCGCGCCGGAACCGGTTGCCGAACCGCCGGCGGCATTGTTGCAGGGGCTTGGGTGCGAGCCGGAAGCGGTGCTGTGCAGTCCGCAGGCATGGTTCGCCGTCTACCGTGACGAGCGCGAGGTCAGGGCGCTGGCGCCCGATCTGCAGGCGCTGCGCACGCTGGCGCCACTGGATGTGGTAGTGACCGCGCCGGGACGCGAGCAGGATTTCGCCTCCCGTTATTTCTGGCCAGCCAACGGCGGCGACGAGGACCCGGTCACCGGCTCCATCCATGCCGGGCTTGCGCCGTACTGGGCCGAGCGGCTGGGGCGTAACGAGCTGGTGGCGCTGCAGGCGTCGAAACGTAGCGGCATCCTGCACTGCCGGGTCGAAGCGGATCGTGTGATGGTGGCCGGGCAGGCCGTGCTTTATCTCGACGGCACCATCGAACTTTAAAAATTGTCTTCAACCCATTGCGATCGGCTTTCACAGGCGGCGCGATGGGTGTGCCTGTGTGTGGCTGATCGGTTCTAACGAATGGGGTTGCGGAACGTGATGATGAAAAGGCTGTTGCCGTTTGTCCTGCTTGCCAGCGCGATGGGCTCGTTCGCCAGTGCGGCACAGCCCGCGTTGCCGCTGGATGACCGGCAGGCGCTGATCGAAACCCTGCTCGAGCGCATGACCCTGGTGGAGAAGATCGGCCAGCTGCGGCTGATCAGCATCGGTGGTGACATGCCGCGCGAGCGGATCGTCGAGGAGATCGCTGCCGGACGCATTGGCGCCACCTTCAATTCGGTCACCCGCGCCGACAACCGCCCCATGCAGGATGCGGCGCTGCGCAGTCGCCTGGGCGTTCCGATCTTTTTCGCCTACGACGTCATTCACGGCCACCGCACCATCTTCCCGATCAGCCTGGCGCTGGCGTCGAGCTGGGATCTCGAGGCCATCGCCCTTAGCGGTCGCGTGTCGGCCATCGAGGCCAGCGCCGACGGCCTGGACCTGACATTTGCACCGATGGTCGACATCACCCGTGATCCGCGCTGGGGCCGGACCTCCGAAGGCTTCGGCGAAGATCCCTACCTGGTATCGCAGATCGCCGGCACGCTGGTGCGCGCCTATCAGGGTGAGCGCCTGAGCGCCGCGGACAGCGTGATGGCCAGCGTCAAGCACTTCGCCCTGTACGGCGCGGTGGAAGGGGGCCGCGACTACAACGTGGTCGACATGAGTCCGCAGCGTATGCATCAGGATTATCTACCGCCATACCGTGCCGCGGTGGACGCCGGCGCAGGCGGCGTGATGATCGCGCTGAACACCGTCAACGGCATGCCGGCCAGCGCCAACCGCTGGCTGTTGCGCGACCTGCTGCGCGACGACTGGGGCTTCCGTGGGCTGAACATCAGCGACCACGGCGCCATCGACGAACTGCTGCGCCACGGCGTGGCCCGCGACGGGCGCGAGGCTGCGCGCCTGGCGATCGAGGCGGGTATCGATCTGAGCATGCATGACTCGCTTTATCTGCAGGAACTGCCGGGGCTGGTCGAGCGCGGTGAGGTGCCGATCGAGCTGATCGACCAGGCCGTGGGGCGTGTGCTCGGTGCCAAGTACGACCTCGGCCTGTTCCATGATCCTCATCGGCGTATCGGCAAGGCGGCGGACGATCCCGTCGAGGTCAATGCCGAAATCCGCCTGCATCGCCAGGCGGCAAGGCAAGTGGCGCGCGACTCGCTGGTCCTGCTGGAGAACCGTCAGCAGACGCTGCCACTGCGCAAGGACGCGACCATCGCGCTGGTCGGCCCGCTGGCCGATTCCCACGTTGACATGCTCGGCAGCTGGTCGGCGGCCGGTGTGGCGGCACAGACGGTGACGCTGCGCCAGGGACTCGAGGCTGCAGTGGGCGATTCCGGCCGGGTCGTTCATGCCCGTGGCGCGAACGTCACCGACGATCCGCGACTGATCGAGTACCTGAACTTTCTCAACTGGGATCGCCCGGAAGTGACGCAGGACCCGCGCCTGCCGCAGGCGATGATCGACGAGGCCGTGCGTGCCGCGCGCGAGGCTAACGTGATCGTTGCTGCGGTGGGCGAGTCACGTGGCATGTCCCACGAATCCTCTAGCCGTACCAGTCTCACGCTGCCGGCCAGCCAGCAGGCACTGCTCGAAGCGCTGGCTGCCACCGGCAAACCGCTGGTGGTGGTTTTGATGAATGGCCGGCCGCTGCAACTGGGCTGGGTCAAGGACAACGCGGATGCCGTGCTGGAAACCTGGTTCGCCGGCACCGAGGGCGGGCACGCGATTGCCGAGGTGCTGCTCGGTGCGCACAACCCGTCCGGCAAACTGCCGATCTCCTTTCCGCGCTCGGTTGGCCAGATTCCGACCTACTACAACCACCCGCGACTCGGCCGACCCTACGTCGAGGGTCGCCCTGGCAACTACACCTCGCAGTATTTCGAAGAACCCAACGGTGCGCTGTACCCGTTCGGTTATGGCCTGAGCTACACCGAGTTCGAGCTGGCGAAGCCGCAGCTTTCACGACATCAGCTGAAACGCGGCCAGATTCTGGAGGTCAGCGTAACGGTAAAGAACACTGGCGCACGCGCCGGCGCGACGGTAGTGCAGCTGTATCTGCAGGATCTGGTCGGCTCCAGCGTACGTCCGATCAAGGAACTCAAGCGCTTCGAAAAGCTCATGTTAGAGCCAGGCGAGTCGCGGGTAGTGCGCTTTGAACTGGGCGAGGACGATCTGAAGTTTCCTGACGCGCGACTCGACTACGTGGCCGAGCCCGGCGAGTTTGAAGTCCAGTTGGGCCTCGACTCGCGGTCGGTGCAAAGCGTGCGATTCGAGTTGTTGTAAGACTTTTTTCTGTATGGCGATCTGCATCCAGCCCACGACCGCTGCCGCGCTGTAGAGCAAAGCGGCGGAATACGTGGGTTGTAGGCGATCAGAAACAGCGAAGCAGAGCGAACTCTGCACAAACGTGTAATTCGGAGGCGGTGTGTTACGCATTTTTCAATGGAACACGGGGAATCAGCCGGCACGCATGCTGGCCGGTCTGGCGGGTGGCCTGTGCATGCTTATGGCTGGCAGTGCGCTGGCGTTCAGCCTCGACGATGTGGCCAAGCGGGCTCAGGAACTGGCTGCCAGCGGTTACGAGGAGCCGGTGAGCAACCTGCCCGACGAATTCCGCAAGATGGCATTCGCCGACTACCAGCGCGTGCGCTTCAACCCGGAGCATGCCTACTGGAAGGACGTCGAAACCCCGTTCCATCTGCAGTTCTATCACCAGGGCATGCACTTCGACACGCCGGTGCGCATCAATGAAATCACCGCGACGAAAGTGCGCGAGATTCGCTACGACCCGTCGATGTTCGAGTTCGGCGGTGTCGACATCGACCCGGCCTCGCTGGAGGGGCTGGGCTTCGCCGGCTTCAAGGTGCTCTATCCGCTGAACAAGAAGGACAAGCAGGACGAGGTGATGACCCTGCTCGGCGCCAGCTACTTCCGCATCATCGGCAAGGGCCAGTGGTACGGGCTCTCCGCGCGCGGGCTGGCGGTCGACACGGCACTACCAGTGGGCGAGGAGTTCCCGCGGTTCCGCGAATTCTGGGTCGAGCGGCCGCAGGCTGATCGGCGCAACCTGGTGATCTACGCGCTGCTCGATTCGCCGCGCGCCACCGGCGCCTATCGCATGGTGCTGACGCCGGGCAAGGACAGCACGCTGGACGTGCAGGCCAAGGTGTTTCTCCGCGAGCAGGTCGGCAAGCTTGGGATTGCGCCGCTGACCAGCATGTTCCTGTTCGGCGCCAACCAGCCGAGCAATGTCACCAACTTCCGTCCGCAACTGCATGACTCCGAGGGTCTGGCGATTCATGCCGGCAGTGGCGAATGGATCTGGCGTCCGCTGAACAATCCGAAGCGGCTGGCCGTGAGTGCGTTCAGCGTGGAGAACCCGCGCGGCTTCGGGCTGATGCAGCGCACTCGCGATTTCGGCCGTTACGAAGACCTGGACGACCGCTACGAGCTGCGCCCGAGCGGCTGGGTGGAAACCCGCGGCGACTGGGGCAAGGGCCACGTTGAGCTGATCGAGATCCCGACGCCTGACGAGACCAATGACAACATCGTCGCCTTCTGGTCCCCGGAAAAGCAGCCGGAGCCCGGCCAGTCGCTGGATCTGGAATACCGCCTGCACTTTTCCATGGACGAACCGAGCCTGCACGATCCTGAGCTGGCGTGGGTGCAGCAGACCCGTATCTCCACCGGCGACGTCAAGCAGGCCAACCTGATCCGCCAGCCTGACGGCAGCACGGCGCTGGTCGTGGACTTCGTCGGGCCGGTGCTGGAGAAGCTCGCCGAGGATGCGCCGGTCAGCACGCGCGTCAGCGTCGATGACAATGCCGAGCTGGTGGAAAACAACCTGCGCTACAACACCGTCACCAAGGGCTGGCGCCTGACGCTGCGCGTGAAGGTTCGCGACCCGGCGCGCCCGGTCGAGATGCGTGCGGCGCTGGTCGATGGCGACAAGACCCTTTCCGAAACCTGGACCTACCAGATTCCTCCCCATGAATGAGCAGCATGCAGTGAATGGTCTGACGCAAAACTATTGCGACGGCCTGGCATTGAACGAAACCGAGGACCCGGCCAGATACCGGCAGGCGGCCGAGCGGGGCGGCCTGTTCGCGCTGCATGATGAACTGTCTGCCGAGACCAGCGCGCAGCGCAGCCCGTCGCGGCGTCTGCTCGACTCGGTGGTCGCGCGACTGCGGCTGGGCTGGGGCGATCTGTTCGACCGCGCCGGCGTGATCGCCGAGGACCACCAGGGCCGCGCGTATGTGCAGTCGACCCCGCCGATCGTGCGCACACGCATGGTGCCGGAGCCCTGGCATACCAATATTCTGCGCCGCGGTTGGCGCCGGATGCTGGGCCGCACGCCGCCGCGGCGTCACTTCGAGCCCAGTCCGCAGCCGCTCGACGAGGCGCGCTGGCGCCGGGTCGCGGCGCTGCGCCGTGCGGCACTGCTGGTGCTGATGCTCGGCCAGACCGCCTTTGCCACCTGGCAGATGAAGGCGGTGCTGCCTTACCAGGGCTGGTTCCTGGTCGACATGCAGGAAGTGTTCGTCCAGCCGCTGTCCGAATCGGCCCGGCAGATCCTTCCCTATGTGGTGCAGACCAGCATCCTGCTGCTCTTCGCACTGCTGTTCTGCTGGGTCTCGGTGGGCTTCTGGACCGCGCTGATGGGCTTCTTCCAGCTACTTCGCGGCAAGGACCGTTACAGCATCTCGGCCAGCAGCCCCGGCACCGAACCGATACCGGCCGAGGCGCGTACGGCGCTGGTGATGCCGATTGCCAACGAGGACGTGCCGCGTGTGTTCGCCGGCCTGCGCGCGACTTACGAGTCGCTCAAGGCAACCGGTGAGCTCGAGCATTTCGACATCTTCGTGCTCAGCGACAGCAACGACCCGGACACCTGTGTTGCCGAGCAGAAGGCCTGGGTCGAGTTGTGCCGTGCGGTGGATGGCTTCGGCCACATCTTCTACCGTCGCCGCCGTCGTCGGGTGAAGCGCAAGAGCGGCAACATCGACGACTTCTGTCGTCGCTGGGGCAGTAGCTACCGCTACATGGTGGTGCTGGACGCCGACAGCGTGATGAGTGGCGAATGTCTGACCAGCCTGGTGCGATTGATGGAGGCCAATCCCAACGCCGGCATCATCCAGACTGCGCCCAAGGCGTCGGGCATGGACACGCTCTATGCGCGGCTGCAGCAGTTCGCCACGCGCGTCTACGGACCGCTGTTCACCGCCGGGCTCAACTTCTGGCAGCTGGGTGAATCGCATTACTGGGGCCATAACGCGATCATTCGCGTGAAGCCGTTCATCGAGCACTGCGCGCTGGCGCCGTTGCCCGGCACCGGTTCGTTCGCCGGCGCGATCCTCTCCCACGACTTCGTCGAAGCCGCGCTGATGCGCCGTGCCGGCTGGGGCGTGTGGATCGCCTATGACCTGCCGGGCAGCTACGAGGAACTGCCGCCGAACCTGCTCGACGAGCTCAAGCGCGACCGCCGCTGGTGCCACGGCAACCTGATGAACTTCCGTCTGTTCATGGTGCGTGGCGTGCATACGGTGCATCGCCTGGTGTTCCTCACCGGGGTGATGTCCTACCTGTCGGCGCCGCTGTGGTTCCTCTTCCTGCTGCTGTCCACCGGCCTGCTGGCGATCCATACGCTGATGGAGCCGGAGTACTTCCTGCAGCCGAACCAGCTCTACCCGCTGTGGCCACGCTGGCATCCGGAGGAGGCCATCGCGCTGTTCTCGGCGACCATGACGCTGCTGTTCCTGCCCAAGTTGCTCAGTGTGCTGCTGGTCTGCATCCAGGGCGCGCAGGCCTATGGCGGGCGGCTGCGGGTGGTGTTGTCGATGCTGATCGAAACGCTGTTCTCGGTGCTGCTGGCGCCGGTGCGCATGCTCTTTCACAGCGTGTTCGTCACCGCGGCGTTCCTCGGCTGGTCGGTGCAGTGGAAATCGCCGCAGCGCGGCGATGACGCCACGCCCTGGGGCGAGGCGCTGCGTCGGCATGGTTCGCAGATCGTCATCGGCGTGCTCTGGACGGCCCTGGTTGCCTGGCTGGATGCGGCCTTTCTCTGGTGGCTGGCGCCAATCGTGGTGTCGCTGATCCTCTCGGCGCCGGTTTCGGTGATCACCAGCCGTACCGGTCTCGGCCTGGCCGCGCGGCGCAGCAAGCTGTTCCTGATCCCGGAGGAATACGCACCGCCCACCGAGCTGGCCAATACCGACCTGTACCAGCAGCAGAACCAGGCGGTTGCCTTGCGCCATGGCTTCCTCGTGGCGGTGGTCGATCCGCTGTACAACGCGCTGGTCTGTGCCATGGCGCGCGCCCGGCATGCCAGGGTGGTCACTGGCGCCGAGCGTTTGCGCGAGCAGCGCCTCGGTCAGGTGCTGGCGGTCGGCCCGGACGGCGCGGATGCCGAGGCGGCGCGCTGGCGCCTGCTGAACGATCCGGATGGCATGGCGCTGTTGCACCGTCACGCCTGGGAAGATCCGGCCGGGGCCGTCTGGCTGGCACGCTACCGCGAGCAGTATCCCCACGGCGTGGCGCGCCCGGACCTCGCGGGCGAGGCCTGATACGCGCGACTTTCTGGCGGTCCGCAGGGCCGCCAGAAAGGGCGATCAGTCGTCGCGCGTCAGCACTTCCAGCAGTTCGATCTCGAAGTGCAGATCCGAATTGGGCGGGATATGCGCGCCGACCTGGCGTTCGCCATAGCCCAGCTGCGCCGGCACGAACAGCCGCCGCTTGCCGCCGACCCGCATGCCCATCAGCCCGATGTCCCAGCCCTTGATCACCCGGCCGGTGCCGATGACGCACTGGAAGGGTTTGCCGCGCGCGTAAGAACTGTCGAACTCCGTCCCATCGCTCAGCGTGCCGCGGTACTGGGTGGTGATCAGCGCGCCCTTGACCACCGCCTTACCGTCGCCGAGCTGAATGTCTTCGACCCGCAATTCATCGTTCATTCATGCGCTTCCTGAAAGCTGAAAAAAGGGAGCGCTTTGTCGCAGGTAAACGCGCTGCGGGCAATAGACCCGGCCGCCGCGCCGCTTTCACCGGGATAGTCGACCTGCCTGATTATCGATTTATTCGATAGTTATTGGCGGAAAATTGCAGACATTGTTGATCGGATTGAATGGATCATCTCCCTCATTCGCCGGGTTGCCCGGTGTCCCATCTGCGGAGAGCGAGATGATCGAACGACGTCCATATGCCCAGCTTGGTCATGCGCAGCACGGCTGGCTGAACGCGCGCCACCATTTTTCCTTTGCCGATTATCACGATGTCGAGCGCATGCGCTGGGGCCGCCTGCGCGTCTGGAACGACGACAGCATCGCGCCGCAATCGGGCTTCGAGCCGCACTCGCACCGCGACATGGAAATCATCACCTATGTCCGCCAGGGCGCCATCACTCATGAAGACAGCCTCGGTAACCGCGGCCGTACCGTCGCCGGCGATGTGCAGGTGATGAGCGCCGGCACCGGCATCGTGCACAGCGAGTACAACCTGGAAGACGTGGAAACGCGCATCTTCCAGATCTGGATTCACCCGCAGCAGACCGGCCTGCCGCCGGCCTGGGGCACTCGCCAGTTCCCCAGCGGCGAGCGCGCTGGCGCCTTCGTCACGCTCGCCAGTGGTCTGCCCGGCGATGACGAGGCGCTGCCGATTCGTGCCGAGGCCCGCCTGGCAGCGGCTACGCTTGCAGCAGGGCAGAGCGCTGACTACGAAATTGGCGCCGGGCACCGGGTGTATCTGGTGCCTGCCAGCGGCCAGATCGAAATCAACGGACTTGCGGTCGCCGCGGGCGATGGCGTGGCCGTGCGCGACGAGGCGCGGCTGAGCATCAGAGCCGTGACCGACAGCGAAGTCATCCTGGTCGAGTCGCTCTGACGCCCCGCGTCGGAACGACCCGCCTGGTGCGTTATCCCATCCACGACTTTATTCAGACTTACCCACCGAAAGAGGAAAGCAAGATGGCGAAGATTCTCGTGCTCTATCACTCGATGTACGGCCACATCGAAACCATGGCCAATGCCGTCGCCGAAGGTGCGCGCCGCGTCCCGGGCGTCGAGGTCACGATCAAGCGCGTGCCGGAAACCATGCCGGAAGACGCCTTCCGCAACGCCGGCGGCAAGGTCGATCAGCCAGCCGACATCGCCGATCCGAACGAGCTGCCGAACTACGACGGCATCATCTTTGGCACCCCGACCCGCTTCGGCAACATGTCCGGGCAGATGCGCAACTTCCTCGACCGCACCGGCGGCCTGTGGGCCAAGGGCGCGCTGCACGGCAAGGTCGCCAGCGTGTTCGCCTCGACCGGCACCGGCGGCGGGCAGGAGATGACCATCACCTCGACCTGGACCACCCTGGCGCACCACGGCATGGTCATCGTGCCGACCGGTTATGGCATCAGCGAGTTCTTCGATATCTCCGAAACCAACGGTGGCACGCCCTACGGCGCCACGACCATCGCCGGTGGCGACGGCTCGCGCCAGCCTTCGGAGAAGGAACTGGCCATCGCGCGCTACCAGGGCGAGCATGTGGCGAAGATCACCAGCAAGCTCAAGGGCTGACGAACGACGCAGTACCTACGCTGGGGCCCGCCCGGGCTCCAGCAACAGGCCATACATCAGTTCGTCGACGAAGCCGTCGTCGCTGCTGCGCTTGTAGGCGGCGCGCTGCGTGCCTTCGTGAACAAAGCCGAAACGCTCGTAGAAGGCGATGGCCCGCGGGTTGTCCGCCTCCACTGTCAATTCCACGCGCCGAATGCCGCTGGCGGCCAGCCGGTCGAGGGCGTCCTGCATCATCCGTCGCGCCAGGCCGCTGCCCCTGACCTCGGGCGCGACGGCCAGGGTGCCGAGGTAGGCCACATGGGCGGCGCGGCCCAGATGGCGCTGCACCTTGTAGAAGCCCTGCACCACGCCAGCGTCTTCGAAAACATAGAAACCGGCGCTTTCGAACAACGGCTCGAAGACCTTGCCGAAGTGCTCGCGCGGCATGGGATCGAAGCCCAGGTAGGGCACCACGTCCGGGTGCATGTAGATGTCGTAGACCCGCTGTTGGTCGGCGGGGGTAGCAAGGCGGCGCATGGGGTTCTCCGATCGGGCGCGGCCTCCAGCATAGCCGGAGCGCGGCAGATACTGCGCTGTATCAGTCAGCGCGCGGCGATTGAGGTGATAATGGCCGCCGCTCATCTCCCTCCTCAGCCAAGGACATCGCCCCGTGGTGCTATTTGAGATCGTTCCGCTCAGCCCCGAAACCTATCGCCAGCAAACCCGGCGCAGCACCCTGATCGTCGCGGTGACCTTTGCCGTGCTCGCCATGGGCTTGTCGACCTTGGCCGTGGCACTGTTCGGTGAGCCCGGTGGCGACAACCTGCGGCTGAATATCGTCGGGGTGGCAGTTGGGTTAGCGCTGACGATCGGAATTGTCAGGTGGCTTTACTGGCAGCAGCCGTGGATGGCGGCGGCGGTGTACGGCTGGAAGCTCAAGCGCAGCCTGATGCGCGTGACCAACATGATGCACCAGGTCAAGGCCGGCGTAAGTGCGGGCGACCCGGATGCGATGAAGCTGCTGCGCTTCTATCACCTGGGGCTGACGCAGATGCACCAGCTCGATGGCAACCTCACCGGCCTCAGCGATTCGGTCGCCGAGATCGATCGTCATCGCGAGGCGATGGAGGCGCGGAGCATGGATACCGACCAGCCACGCCTGGAGTCGGGTTGGCTGGAGCGAGTCGGACAGATCGAGGCGAAGCGCTGAGGCGCGCGGTCTGAAGGCGAATTGTCCCGTGCTACGCATCAATGCACGTGGCGGCTACCGTCCGGGTGGTGGTGTACATCGGCTTCCGGTGCTGCTTCTGATTGCGCCGGCGCATGGCCGTCGTGCGCACCTTGATGATGGTCCGCGCCTGCCGGCTGCTGATCGGCGGCAGGAGCGGGGTGCTGGCCGCTGTGATCGTGCATGTCCGATTCACCGCCACCGTGCTGGTGGCCGTCACTAGAGTCCACTAGCGTCTGGTATTCCAGCGGGGTGAGTGAGGGCAGTTGTTCGACGAAGGCGACCAGCGACCAGATGTAGCGGTCCTCCATGAACTTGCCCCACGCCGGCATGCCGGTGGACTTGAGTCCATGCTTGATGACCCAGAAAGTCGCGGCCGGGTCGTTGTCGTGGGAGTCCTCGGCAAGCGTTGGGGGCGCGGGGTAGAGGCCCTGGCTCAGTTCGGTCGGCTCGACGCCGGGCGCCAGGTGGCAACCGACGCACATGGCCGCGTAGTTGCCCGCCCCGGAACGAATCTGCTCCGCAGACCCCAGCGTCGGCACTTCGAGGTCGCGGGCGCGCACGGCCACGGCGCGTTCACGGGTGGTCTCCAGCACGGCGTGCAGTGGCGCGCTGTGCGGGGCGTCCGCGCCGACATCGATGATGCCGGAATACACCACCAGCGCGCCGCCGATTGCAACCAGCAGGGTGCTCAGTGCCAGTGTCGCCAGGACAGTCTTCATACGTGGGGCCTCAGAACCAGAAGCGAATACCGGCTACCAGCTTCGCCTCGCTGACGTCTTCGTCATCGGCACGCAGCAGGTCAGCGGTATTGCCGTAGGCACGGCCCCAGCTGACGCCGACATAAGGCGCGAACTGACGACTTATCTCGTAACGCAGGCGCAGACCGACACTGGCGTCGCTGAGACCGGAACCGACGCCGCGCGCCTGGTCGTTGCGCCCGTGCAGGTTCAGCTCCGCGGTGGGCTGCAGTACCCAGCGCTGGGTCAGCAGGATGTCGTATTCAGCCTCCAGGCGCAGCGCGCTCTGGCCCCTCGCCAAGGAAAGCCGTGGCTTCTGTTTCCAGACCGAACAGTGGCATGCCCTGCACGCCAAAGGCGGCCCAGGTCTGTGGCGAACCAGGCTTGAAGTCCTGGCGCACGCCGGCGACGGTTTCCCACCAGGGGCCGATGGCGTGGCTCCAGAGCAGCTGCAGTTCGGCCTCCTCGGTGTGGCCATTGGTGCGCTCACCCTCGGAGCGGAAGGCGAGGCGGTCGATATCGCCGCCATACCAGCCGGAAAGGTCCCAGGCCAGCGTGCTGCCTTCATCGGCGTCCTGCCATTCCAGCTGATCGGCGAGGAACAGAAAATTGCTGCCGCCCTGATGCATAGAATGAGGCGGCAGGTCGGGAAATGCCGCGGCGCGGTCAGCATCGCTGATCGTAGGAATTGGCGTGCGCGGCTCCTGTCCGGTGCCGACGCCGGTGACTGGCGGGTGAGCCATTGAACTGTGATCCATGCTGCTGTGATCGCGATGATCCATGCCGCCTTGGTTCACAGGCTCATGGTTCATCTGGCTGTGACCCATCTGCCCAGGATCCATCTGGCGCTGGTCCGCTGGCGCAGCGTGCCCGGCGTGTCCGGAATGATCCATGGCCTGCTGCGCCTGGCTCGCCGTCGCAGCCAGTGCGAGGGCGATGGCGACCGGCAGTGTCTTAATGATCATGCGGCTTGCCTTGTTCGGCGCCCTTTGGCAGGTCCTTCTGCATCTTTCCGTTGCCCATGCTGCCGTGGTCCATGTGGTCGGAACCCATGTGCTGGTCGTGCATGTCCTGCATCTTGTCGTGGTCCATGCCCTGCATCATGTCGCCCTGCTTTTGTCCGGGCTTGGGCTGGCTGGCCTGCGGCGCGGCCTGTTCGGCTGGCGCGTTGGCGGGATGATGACCGTCGTGCTCACTCTGCGAGTAGGCTGTGTTGAGGCCGAACGTTGCGGCCAGGCCGAGGGCGAGCAGGGCGGTGCGCTTGATTGTTTTCATGGTTCTCTCCGTCATTCTTCTACGCGGACTTCGCGGAACATCCCGAGGTCCATGTGCATCAGCATGTGGCAGTGATAGGCCCAGCGACCGAGGGCGTCGGCGGTGACGCGATAGCTGCGTTTCGAACCCGGTGGCATGTCGATGGTGTGCTTGCGAACCTGGAAATTGCCGTGTTCGTCTTCCAGATCGCTCCACAGCCCGTGCAGGTGGATGGGGTGGTGCATCATGGTGTCGTTGACCAGGACGAAGCGCACCCGCTCGCCGTACTTGAGGCGGATTGGCTCGGCGTCGGCGAAGGGGATGCCGTCGAATGACCAGGCGAAGCGTTCCATATGGCCGGTCAGGTGCAGTTCGATGGTGCGCGTCGGCTCACGGCCGTCCGGATCGGCGAAGGTGCTGTGCAGGTCGGCATAGGTCAGCACGCGCCGGCCGTTATCGCGCAGGCCGATGCCGGGATCGTCCAGCTTGGGCACCGGCATCATGGTCTGCATGTCCACCAGCGGGTTGTCGGTTTCGCTGGCCGGATGCGTCTGCATGCCGCCGCCGGACGAGCCGTGGCCCATGGTCGCGTGGTCCATCTGGCCATTCATCTCATTCTGGTTCATCGCGCCGTGATTCATGTCGCCATGCCCGGCGTGAGGATCGTCGCTCGGCGCAGGCGCAGCAGCCTGGCCGTGGGCGGCATGATCACCGTGGCCCATGTCCTCCATGCTCAGTTCTGGGCGCGGATCGGGCTCGGGCACCGGCGCCTGCAAGCCATCGCGCACTGCCAGCGTGCCGCGGGCATAGCCGCTGCGGTCCATGGCCTGGGCGAACAGGGTGTAGGCGTTCTGGCTGCCGTCCGGCTCGACGATCACGTCGAGGGTTTCCGCCACGGCCAGGCGCACTTCGTCCACCTGCACCGGTTCGACGTTCTGCCCGTCGGCGGCGACCACGGTGAGCTTGAGACCGGGGATGCGGAAGTCGAAATAACTCATCGCCGAGCCGTTGATCAGGCGCAGGCGGATGCGCTCGCCTGGCTGAAACAGGCCGGTCCAGTTGCCGTCCGGCGCCTGGCCGTTGAGCAGGTAGGTGTAGGTGGCACCGCTGATATCGGCCAGATCGGTCGGCGACATGTTCATCTTCGCCCAGGCCCAGCGCTCGCTGACGGTGTCACGCCAGCCGTTGTCGGCGACGTCATTGATGAAATCGCCAATCGTGCGGCGGCCCCGGTTGTAGTAGTCCGAGCGCTTCTTCAGCTTGGCCAGCACCCGTGCCGGGCTTTCGTCGGTCCAGTCGGAAAGGAACACCACATAGTCGCGCTCGTAGCTGAACGGCTCCGGCTCCTTGGGATCGATAATCAGCGCGCCATAGACGCCCAGCTGCTCCTGAAAGCCGGAGTGGCTGTGGTACCAGTACGTGCCACTCTGGACGACCTTGAAGCGGTATTCGTACATGCCATCCGGCGCGATGCCGGCGAAGCTGAAGCCGGGTACGCCGTCCATGTTGGCCGGCAGCAGGATGCCGTGCCAATGGATGGAGGTGTCGTGGGGCAGCCGGTTGCGCACGCGCAGGGTCACGGTGTCGCCCTCGCGCCAGCGCAACAATGGGCCGGGGATGCTGCCGTTGATGGCCATGGCAGTGCGGCGCTTGCCGGTGAAGTCCACGCTCATGGAGTCGATTGTGAGGTCGAACTCGGTGCCGCTGAGCACCGTCGGCTGACCTGGGCTGGTCAGCGCCCAGACGGGCTGTTGCCACAGCCCGAGCCCAGCGACGGCGCCGCCGGCAGCCAGGCTTTTGACGAAGGTGCGCCGAGAACTGGTCAATTGCATGCGGGTCCTGTTCGGTCGATCGAATTGTTGGTTTGCCGCCGCGCAGGCGCGACGCTGCAACGCTTATGACAAGCACCATAGCTCGGTGCATCTGTCAGCGACCTGAAGCGAAAATTACGATTTTGTCAGCTGGCAGCGTGGCCAGCCCCAATCGGGCTGGCCCTGCCGGAGATGCCGAACGGCATCGCGTGTCCTGATGGCAGCGCGGCTTAGCGAACCGGCTGCGCGCCGAGGTAGTCGCCGAGCACCAGATCGCGGCCCTTGGTGGTCAGGCCGATCACCTGGTACTGCTGGTGCGGCTGGCCATAATCCATGCCCGGCGAGCCCGCCGGCATGCCCGGTACGGCAACACCGGCGAGATCGTCGCGCTTCTGCAGCTCATGAATCGCCGCAACCGGAACGTGGCCTTCGACGAACTTGCCGTCAATCACACCGGTGTGGCATGAGCCCAGGCGCGGCGCGACACCCAGCTTCTGCTTGACCGCCGACATGTTGCTTTCGACGTGATCGCGCACTTCGAAGCCGTTCGCCTCAAGGTACGTGATCCAGTCCTTGCAGCAGCCGCAGTTGGCATCGCGGTGTACATCGATGACATCCGCGGCGTGGGCCATGCCGGACATCAGCAGAGCGGCGAGTGCGGTGAGGTAGAGTTTCATGGGCTTCTCCAGAGCGATGTTCAGTTGCAGCCGCAACCGCATCCGGTTTTGCGGGGCGTCGGGGCAGGCGAGTCGGTGGTGACCTCGGCAGGGTAACCGGCTTCGTCGAGTGCGGCGATCAGCTCCGCGCTATCGGCCGTGCCGTCTATCCGGGCGAGCCCGGCGGCCAGATCGACCTCGACGCGCTCGACACCCGCCAAGGGCTGTAGTGCCGCGGTTACATGCCGGACGCACGCGCCGCAGGTCATGCCGGATACCTTGAGTTGAATGCTGGTCATGGGATGGTCCTCGGTTAGCCAGTCTGGTAGCACTGGCTTGATGCTCAACCTTGACGCGATGGCAAGGTCAAGCATCATTTTTCTGAGTACCACGCTAACCCCGGCGGCCTGACAAGAGGCTGATCGGAAGATTACTTTTTTGTCAGCTTCGTGGCGTCCCAGCTGCGGGCACTGCCACACTTGCGGCGTCGCCACCGAAGGAACTCGCCGCCATGAAATTGCTGGTCGCTGAAGACGAACCGAAAACCGGCATGTACCTGCAGCAGGGGCTGAGCGAGGCCGGCTTCACCGTCGACCGTGTTACCAGCGGCACCGACGCGCTGCAGCATGTGCTGAGTACGCCCTATGACCTGCTGATTCTCGACGTGATGATGCCGGGCCTTGATGGCTGGGAAGTGTTGCGCCTGGTGCGGGCGTCGGGCAACGAGGTGCCGGTGCTGTTTCTGACCGCGCGCGATCGCGTCGAGGATCGCGTCAAGGGGCTGGAGCTGGGCGCCGACGATTATCTGGTCAAGCCGTTCGCTTTCTCCGAACTGCTGGCGCGCGTGCGCACCCTGCTGCGACGAGGCAACGCGGCGGCCTTGCAGACCCAGTTGAAGATCGCCGATCTGGAGGTCGATCTGCTCAAGCGCCGCGCGGTGCGGGCTGGCCAGCGTATTGACCTGACTGCCAAGGAATTCGCCCTGCTGGAACTGCTGCTGCGTCGGCGCGGCGAGGTGCTGCCCAAGTCGCTGATCGCTTCCCAGGTGTGGGACATGAATTTCGACAGTGACACCAACGTCATCGAGGTGGCGATCCGTCGCTTGCGTGTGAAGATCGACGATGGCTTCGAGCCCAAGCTGATCCACACCGCACGGGGCATGGGTTACATGCTCGACGAGCCGGACGCGCCATGAAGCGGCTGTCGCTGACCGCGCGGCTGAGCCTGATGTTCATGCTGGCGGTGACCGGCGTGTTGGCCGCCGCCGGTTACTTCTTCAGCCAGCTCAGCGAACATCACTTCGACGAACTGGACCGCCATACGCTGCACGAAAAGCTCGAGGCAAGCCGACGCCTGCTGGGGGAGCTGGACGACCTGCAGAACTTCGAGCGCGTTCGCCCACAGCTGCAGGCGCTGCTCGGCGGGCACAGCGAGATGCGCGGTTTCATTTTCGATGAACGCGGTGCACAGCTGTTTCCTCAGCCGGGCGTTGATGAAGCGGAACCGCCGCTACTCGGGCTGATCGGCCGGGAGGCGGGAGAGCTGACACTGGACGGCCACGTCTGGCGTGGCGAGGCCGGGCATCTCGCGATCGGCGCACAGCGGCTGACCTTGCTGATCCTGCTCGATGTCACCGCGCACAAGGCCTTCTTCCATACGTTCAGCGGCTGGCTATGGTCGGCGCTGGTGCTCTGTGCCTTGCTCAGCGGGCTGCTCGGCTGGCTGCTGGTGCGCAGCGGCTTGCGACCGTTGCGCGATGTGACCCAGGTGGCCGCGTCCGTCTCGGCCAAGTCGCTGCGCGAGCGCATCCCCGACGAGTCGACACCGGCCGAGCTGCAGCAGCTGGTGCAGGCGTTCAACGCCATGCTGGCGCGACTGGAGGACGCCTTCGTGCGGCTGTCGAACTTTTCCGCCGACATCGCCCACGAGCTGCGCACACCGCTGAGCAACCTGATGACCCACACCGAGGTGGCGCTGACCCGCGCGCGTACGCTGGATCAGTACCAGGACAACCTGCATTCGAATCTGGAGGAGCTGCAGCGCATGTCCCGGATGATCGACGACATGCTGTTCCTCGCCAAGGCGGATAACGGGCTGATCGTGCCGGACGCCAAGCCCGTCGCGCTGGATGCGTTGTGCGCGCAGCTGCTGGACTATTACCAGCTCTCGGCGGACGAGCGCGGGGTGCGTTTCGAGCTTTCCGGTGCCGGCACCATTCAGGGCGATCTGTTGATGCTGCGCCGGGCGCTGTCGAACCTGCTGTCCAATGCGCTGCGTTACACGCCCGACGGCGAGCGGATCCGGGTGACCATCGAGCGAGGCTCAGGTCACGTGACGCTTGAGGTGAGCAATCCCGGGGCGACCATAGCGCCCGAGCATCTGGAGCGACTGTTCGACCGCTTCTACCGGGTCGACCCGGCGCGCCGCGAAGGCAGCCCGAGCAATGCCGGGCTGGGCCTGGCGATCACCCGTTCGATCGTTCAGGCCCATCAGGGTGCGATCGGTTGTACGTCGCAGAAGGGCTGGACGACCTTCCACCTGGAATTCCCTGGCTAAGCGCGTGCTCAGCGCTGCAGCGGCACCGTCAGCAATACGCGTAGGCCGCCGGCCTGGCTCTCGAAGGTGAGGGTGCAGTCGCAGCGTTGCGCGATCGCCTGGACAATGGCCAGGCCCAGGCCGCTGCCACTGCTGGCGGCGTGTCGCCAGAAGCGGCGGGTCAGGTGCTCGAGATGCTCGGCGGCGATGCCCGGGCCCTGGTCGCGTACTTCGAAGCGTACTCGCTCGGCTTCAGGCTGCAGGGTCAGCGTGACGGCGCTGCCCGGCGCGGTGTGGCGCTGGGCATTTTCCAGCAGGTTGCGCAGCGCGGCGATGGCCAGCACCGGCGGCATGGCCAGCGGCGTGTCGGGCAGGTCCGCCGGGACCTGCAACAGGATTGGCGCGCCGTCACCGCCACTGGCGTCCTGAATCGCCAGTCGCGCGACCTCGGCGGCCGTGCACTGCAGGCCATCGTCGAAATCCAGACTGCCTTCCACCCGGGCCAGCAACAATAGCTGTTCCAGTGTGCGCTGCAGGCGGTCGGCGCCGGCCTCGGCGTTCGCCAGCGCCTGTTCGGCGGTGGCGCCTTCTGTCATGCGTGCTACCTGCAGGTGGGTCTTGATCGCTGTCAGCGGGCTGCGCAGTTCGTGGGCGGCGTCGCCGGTCAGCCGGCGTTCGCGTTCGATGGCCTGGGCGATGCGCTGGAACAGCTGGTTCTGCGTCTGCACCAGCGGCAGCAGCTCCGGCGGCAGGCCTTCGACCGGCAAGGGTTCGAGGGAGTCGGCGCTGCGTCGGGTCAGTGCCTCGCGAATCCGCCGCACGGGCGCCAGCCCTCGGCCCAGGCCAAGCCAGAGCAGACCCAGGCTGCCGAGCAGGGCGACCGCCACGGGCAGCGCCGCCGCCAGCAACACCGAGCGCTTCAGCGCGGCACGCTCATCCAGGCGGTCGGCCGTGGTGATGCGCAGCTCGCCTTGCACCAGGGTGAAGCTGCGCCAGGGCACGCCGTCGATCAACTGGTCGCGAAAGCCGTTCTGCTCGGCGTCCAGCTGCTGGTCGGGCGCACTGTGGCTGCGCGCCAGCACCTCGCCACGCAGCGAGCTGACCTGGCAGGCCAGGCCGTTGGGGATGCCCAGTTGCTCGGCGCTCAGACGCTGCGGCGGGCCGTCGCCGGGCACCGGCTGCGGCAACTGCACCAGCAGACCGGCGACCATGCGCGCCGAGGCGGCCAAGCGCTGATCGAGCGAGAGCATCATCTGGCTGCGAAGATCGACCAGCATCCAGGTCGCAGCCAACGTCCAGAGCAGCACGAAGGCCGAACCGAGCATCACGGTCAGGCGCAGACGCAGGCTCATGGCGCGTCCTCGTCGCCTGCGAGGCCGAGACGGTAGCCGAGGCCCCGCACGGTTTCGACGATGCCGCTGCCGAGCTTGCGGCGCAGATGGTGGATATGCACGTTCAGGGCGTTGCTCTCGACGTCGTCGGCAAAACCGTAGACCGCGTCCTTGAGCTGCTCGCTGCTGAGCACCCGGCCCTGGTTGTTGAGCAGCGCCTGCAGCAGTGCCTGTTCGCGGCGCGACAGGTCGACGAGGCGGCCGTCCAGGCGTGCTTCGCAGCGGCTCGGGTCGTAGCTCAACCGGCCATGTTCGATGAGGTTGACGCTGCGGCCGGACATGCGCCGCATCAGCGTGTGCAGGCGCGCGGCCAGCTCGCGCAGGTCGAACGGCTTGAGCAGGTAGTCGTCGGCACCCGCCTGCAGGCCGGTGACCCGGTCGCTGACCGCATCGCGTGCGGTGAGCACCAGCACCGGTAGTTCCAGGCCCTGTTGGCGCAGGCGTCGCAGCAGGACGATGCCGTCTTCGTCGGGCAGGCCGAGGTCGAGGATCAGCACATCGAAGTGCGCCGTACGCAGCAGGGCTTCGGCATCCGCCGCAGTCGCGGCGTGGTCGACGATCAGGCCCTGGGCATTGAGCCCGGCGACGATACCGCTGGCGATCAGCGCGTCGTCTTCGGCAAGCAGCACGTGCATGGGAGGGTCCGCAGAAAAAGCTCAAGGATGGACCTTAGCGATTAAGGCAACGTTATGCAGCCGTGCGCTGGCGTTAGCAGGCCGTTGAAAAACTACCTGCGTTGCCATCGCAGCGTTAAAAACAGGCTCAAAATGCTCATTTACCGTTCGTAAACTGCGCTTTTTCGCCTGTTTTGCCTCGCGCTGGCGGCCTCGCCTACGTTTTTCAACGGCCTGTTAATGGCGCGTTAATCCCGTCGCGGCATGCTGCGCGGCAGTCATTTCTCGGCCAGGACTCTCATGCGCATATTGGTTCTTCTGCTGTTTCTGTTGGCGCCCGGATTGGCGCTGCCGGCCGGTGGGCTGTTTGGCGGCGGCTCGCAGGATGATTTTCTGCCGGTGGAAGAGGCGTTCGCGCTGACGGTCAGCCCGCAGGAGAACGGCGCGACGCTGCTGCACTGGCGGATCGCACCGGGCTATTACCTCTATCAGCAGCGCCTGCAGTTCGACGGCCTGCCGCCGGAGCGCCAGCCGCCGCTGCCCGAGGGCGAGCCCTACAGCGACGAGTTCTTCGGCAATTCGCAGATCTACCGCGACAGCCTCGAACTGCTGATCCCGCCGGGCGCGGAGAATAGTGTGCGTCTCGGCTGGCAGGGCTGCGCCGATGCAGGACTCTGCTATCCGCCGCAGACCCGCGAGGTGTCGTTGACTGGCAACGGCACGGCGGCAGCGCCTGGGCTGGCCGAAGATCAGGCGCTGGTCAGCGGCCTCGAAAGCCAGGCACTGGCCTGGAGCCTGCTGGTGTTCTTCGGCCTCGGTCTGCTGCTGGCCTTCACTCCCTGTTCGCTGCCGATGTTGCCGATCCTGGCGGGCATCGTGGTCGGCAGCGGTGCCACCTCGCGCCGTGGTTTTGCCCTGGCGGCGACCTACGTAGTCAGCATGGCGCTGGTCTACGCCGGGCTCGGTGTACTGGCGGCGCTGCTCGGCGCCAACCTGCAGGCGGCGCTGCAGCAGCCCTGGCTGCTGACCAGTTTCGCCGTGCTGTTCGTGTTGCTGGCGCTGCCGATGTTCGGTTTGTTCGAGCTGCAATTGCCGGTGACGCTGCGTGATCGCCTGCAGCGTGTCGGTGATCGCCAGCGCGGGGGCAGCCTCGCCGGGGCTGGCGCGCTGGGCGTGCTCTCCGGCCTGCTGGTCGGCCCCTGCATGACCGCACCGCTGGCCGCCGCGCTGCTGTTCATCGCACAGAGCGGCAGTGCGCTGCAGGGTGGCTTGGTGCTGTTCGCGCTGGGCCTGGGCATCGGCACGCCGTTGCTGTTGCTGGTGACGGTCGGCCAGCGTTTTCTGCCCAAGCCGGGCGCCTGGATGGACCGGGTCAAGGTGGTATTCGGCTTTCTCTTCCTCGCGGCAGCGCTGTTCGTTGCGCGTCCGTTGCTGGCCGACTGGCTGTGGCTGGGCCTGTGGGGCGCACTGTTGGTGGTGCTCGCCACCGCCTTGCTGCATGTGGCGCAGGCAGTGCAACGCCAGCGCGTGCTCTGTCAGGCCAGCGGCATTCTGCTGGGCCTGTGGGGCGCAGCGATGCTGCTCGGTGCCGCCGGCGGCGCGGATGATCCGCGTCGGCCGCTGGCGATCTATGCCGGCGGTGGAACGGGTGCCATCTCCGCCGAAGCTCACGCGCTCGGTTTCAGCGATCCGGCGGTGCTGGATCGTGAGCTGGCAGCGGCCAAAGCGCAGGGCCAGTGGGTGCTGATCGATTACTACGCCGACTGGTGCGTCTCCTGTAAGGTCATGGAGAAGGAGGTCTTCGGCAATGCCGAGGTGCAGGCGAGCCTGGACGGCGTGCGCGTGCTGCGCCCCGACGTGACCCGCAGCGACGCCGCCAGCCGCGAATTGCTGGACCGTTACCAGGTGCTCGGCCCGCCGACGCTGCTGTGGATCGGCCCGGATGGCGTCGAGCGCCGCGAACGCCGTATCACCGGCGAGGTCGGTGCCGGGGACTTTCTGCAGAACTGGAACCAGACCCGGGAGCGAGGTTGATGCTGACTGTGAATATCGGGCCGCTGGCCCTGGCGGTGCCCCATGTATTGCTGCTGGGCAGCCTGCTGCTGGCGACCCTGACCGGCTGGTGGGTCGGCCGCCGCAGCGAGCGCAACCCGGAGCGGCAGCTGTTTCGCCTGCTGCTGGTGGCGCTGCTGGTGGCTCGCCTGGCCTTTGTCACGCTGTACTGGGCGTACTACCGGGATGACTGGCTAAGCGTCATCGATATCCGTGACGGTGGCTTCATCGCCTGGCCCGGGCTGGTCGCTGCGCTGGCGTTGGGCATCTGGTGGGGCTGGCGCGACCGCGAACTGCGCAAGCCGCTGGGTATCGCGCTGACGGTGGGAATCCTCAGCTGGGGCTTCAGTAACCTGGCCTGGCACTCCTTCGAGCAGGGCACGCGGCTGCCGGAAATGGCCCTGCGCGACAACCAGGGTCGCCCGGTGGCGCTGGAGGATTACTCCGGCCAGCCGCTGGTGATCAATCTCTGGGCGACCTGGTGCCCGCCGTGCCGGCGCGAGATGCCGGTGCTCGCCGACGCCCAAGCCCGGGAAAGCGACACCCTGTTCCTGTTCGTCAATCAGGGCGAGGGGGAGGGGGAGATCAATCGCTTCCTGGAAACCGCGGGGCTGAGTCTCGATAACGTCCTGCTCGACAGTGGCGGGCGCCTCGGCCAGCACGTGGGCTCCACGGCGCTGCCGACCACGCTGTTCTACAACGCCGATGGCCGCCAGGTCAGCAGCCATCTCGGCGAACTCTCGCACGCCAGCCTGGCGCGCGCGCTGGAAAAACTGAAAGAGGAAGCTGCGCAGTGATTCGATTCAAGCCGTTACCCTACCTGCTGGCCGGCGTCAGCCTGCTGGCCCTGCCCATGGCGCAGGCCGAGGAATTGCCGGAGGCGATCAAGGCCGTCGAGGCGCGTGGCGCCGAGGTCGTCGGCAGTTTCGCGGCACCCGGCGGGCTCAAGGGCTATGCCGCGCGTTACAACGGACAGGGCATGGCGCTGTATCTCACCCCGGATGGCGAGCACGTGCTGATCGGCAGCCTGCTCGATGCCAAGGGTGAGGACCTGACCCGCGCGCACCTGGAGAAGCTGGTCTACGAACCGCTGGGCAAGGAAATGTGGACGCGCATGGAGAACAGCACCTGGATCGCCGACGGCAAGGCCGACGCGCCGCGCGTCATCTACATGTTCAGCGACCCGAACTGTCCGTACTGCAACATGTTCTGGAAGCAGGCCCGGCCCTGGGTCGAGTCCGGCAAGGTGCAGTTGCGACACATCATGGTCGGCATGCTGCGCGCCGACAGTGCCGGCAAGTCCGCCGCGTTGCTCAGCGCCAAGGATCCGCAGGCAGCGCTCAACGAGCACGAGGCGGCCGGCAAGGCGAGCAAGCTGAAGCCGTTGCAGAAGATCCCGGCAGCTCTGGAGAAACAGCTCACCGACAACCTGATGCTGATGAGCGAACTGGGCGCCCAGGCGACTCCGGCGATCTTCTATCTCGACGACAACGACCGCCTGCAGCAGCACCAGGGTGCGCCGCAGCCGGATGCGCTGGCGCAGATCATGGGGCCACGCTGAAGGATTGCTGCGGGTGGTCGCTGAGCTGTTTCGCGGCACATCCGCTTCAGCACGGGGCGGCGTTTCACTGCGAAGCGACTATCCGCTGTAGACATCATTGGGTGGGGCGCCATCAGAACAGATGGCGCGGCAGCCAGACGATCATCACCGCGCAGAAGATGCTGAGACCAATGCAGAACCACAGGAAGCGCCGCTGCCGGCGCTCCGGGGCGCTGTCGGCGTGTTCCGGCAGCGGCATGCCGCAGTTGCCGCATTCGGCTTGCTTCGGCGGGTTGTCCTGCTGGCAGTACAGGCATCTGGGCATGGCGGCGCTCCTCTCGGTCGGTAAAGCCTGACACGGCGGAAAATCCGCGGGCTTTGACGACGATCAACTCACTCGAACTGCTCGAGTCGCTGGCGATCGAGGATGGCGATCTGCCGGCCTTCCTGGGTGATGATGCTCTCGTCGATCAGTCGACGAATGATCCGCGAGAACGTCTCCGGCTGGATCGACAGGTGCCCGGCCACCAGCTGCTTGGCCATCGGTAGTTCGAAGCTGTTGCTGCCGTCCTTCACTCGCGCCAGTTGCGTCAGCAGATAGCGCACCACGCGGTGGGTGGCGTTCTTCAGCGACAGCGTTTCGATCTCGTTGATGCGCTGGTGCAGGCGCACGCAGAGCTTGCCGAGCAGGGCGAAGGTGAGGCGCTGGTTCGCTTCCAGCAGGCGCATGTAGGCCGCGTTGGAGAACCGGTAGACCTGCGACGGGCAGACCGCCTGGGCCGAGGCCACGTAGTTGGGCGTGTCCATCAGCATCATGGCTTCGGCAAAGGTCTGGCGGTTGCCGATGACCTCGAAGACCTTCTCCTGGCCGTCGGGCGTCAGGCGGTAGACCTTAACCGCACCGGAGATGACGAAGTAGAAGTTGTGTGCCGGCTCGCCCTGGTGGAACAGGTTGTCACCCTTGTCGAGGTTGAGCAGTTGGCTGGCATTGAGCAGTTCTTCCATCTGCTCTTCATTCAACGGTTCGAACAGGTGGTGGCTGCGGAGAATCTGGTGGTGTACGCGGTGAAGCACCATGCAAGGCGTCCTGTTTCAATTGAACAACAACAAACGTCGGCCTTCAGCCTAGCGCATGTGATGGGCGATGACGCAGGTTAGAAGTTGATGACGGTCATGATCTGGCCATACGCGGCTCAGTACCGCGTAGGCGATCAGTGCAGATGCGCGACGAATCCTTCACGCCATACCGGCTCGGCAAACAGCTGCGGATAACGTTCCAGTGCCTCGAAAATGCGCTGCAGGCCCTGTTCACGCTGCTCGGCGTCGGACAGCGCCTCGGCGCCCTTGAGCAGGTCGATCAACAGGCCATGCAGCGCATTGTCAGCGGCTTCCGGCAACTTGCAGTTGGCGATGAGATAGCTGGTCGCCGCTTCGATGTCGCGTTGCAGCGCGGCCGCCGACTCGTCACTGACCGGCTGGCCGGGGGCACTTGGCATGCTGCGTTGTACGACTTCGTGGATACGGGTCATGCCTTCGCGCAGAGCGGCGTCGGTGGCCCAGCGCTCGCCTGGCGTAGCTTGGGCGGCGACGGGCGTTGGGTGGCTGTGATCGTGTGCAGTGGCCGCCTGCGCCGTGCCGACGGCCATGCTCAGGGCGAAGCTGCTGGCCAGGGCGACGACCGAGGCCATTGCCACGCCCCAGGCGATAGGTTGCAGATACTGTTTCATGGTTGAGCCACCTCAATACGTTGTACGCCTTCATCGCTCGCTGTCGGCGCGGTCATTTCCGCGTTACGGAACAGCACGTTGTTCTCCAGGTGGATGTGCTGCATCAGGTCGCTGCGCATCTCCTCCAGCCCGCGATACAACGCGCGCCAGGTATTGCATGCGTTGGCCGGCGGGGTGATGTCGTTGGTCAGCGCTGCCAACTGTTCCAGGGCATTGCCGTGCTCCTGATGCTCGTAGCGCATTACCGAGATCGGCCCCTGTGCCTGCGGGAAGCGCATGCCGCGCTGCAGCATCGGGAAGAGAATCTGTTCCTCCTTCAGCATGTGGCTTTCCAGCTCCTGCTGCATGTGCCACAGGTGTTCGGCGAGACCGTTGGGGCATTCGGGGCGGCTGCCATGGACCTGCTCGACCCGGCTGGCCAGGCGAATCAGCTCCGGGAACTGGTCGCGATGCCGCTCATGGAAGCGCGCCAGGATGTATTCGATCAGCTGGCCAGCGGGCTCGGCGCGCCAGTCCTTCTCGGACTCTTCCGGCTCGAGGGCGAGCAGTGCGTCGGCGATGATGTGCGGATCGACATCGATTCGCGCCGCGGCCTCGCTCAGCGGCAGGTCGCCACCGCAGCAGAAGTCCAGGCGGAACTGGCGGAATACCCGGGTGGCACCCGGCACCGAACATGCGAGATTGCCGAGGGTCTGGTCGATTAGGTCGGTGGTCATGGCAGTGGTCCTGATGGATATGACCCGTCCATCGCAACAGCCGTGCCAGGCGCCGACACCGCGGAAACTGGCGGCTGCGACACGCTGCTGGTGGAAATTACCCGAAGCGGTTATGGTTCGAAAAACCATGAGGGTATCCAGCACCATGATGGCTGACGCACTGCTTGCCGACCTGACCACCGAACTGCCCAACGCGGTGCGCCTGCAACGTCTGGTGCACACCCTGCACCAGCACTTTCGCTGCGGTGCCGTCGTGCTGTTGCGCCTCGACGAGGACAGCCTGCGGCCACTGGCGGCGGTAGGGCTGGTGCAGGAGGCGCTGGGCCGGCGCTTCGTCGTAGCGCAGCATCCGCGTCTGGCGGCGATCCTCTCCCAGCGCGAGCCGACCTGGTTCGAGCCCGACAGCCGCCTGCCGGACCCCTATGACGGTTTGCTCGACGAGCACATCGGCGAGCCGTTGCCGGTGCATGACTGCATGGGCGTCAGCCTCTACGTCGAAGGCAAGCTGTGGGGTGCGCTGACGCTGGATGCGCTGCATGCCGGCACCTTTGGCGATGACGCCCGCTGCGACCTGCAGCGCTACACACTGGTGATCGAGGCCGCGGTGCGGGTTACCCGGCTGGAGCATGAGAATCGCGGTCTGCGCCTGGCGCGTAGCGACGTAATGGAAGCCGCACTCGATCATGGTGATGGCGAAATTCTCGGTCAGAGCGATGTGATCCGCGAACTGCTGCGCGAATTGCAGGTGGTGGCCGATTCCGAATTGCCAGTGCTGCTGCTGGGCGAGACCGGTGTCGGCAAGGAGCTGTTCGCGCGCTGGCTGCATCGGCATTCGCGGCGGCGCAACAAGCCGCTGGTGCACGTCAACTGCGCGGCACTGCCGGAATCCCTGGCCGAGAGCGAACTGTTCGGCCACGTCAAAGGCGCGTTCTCCGGTGCCACCACCGATCGGCCCGGTCGTTTCGACGCCGCCAATGGCGGCACGCTGCTGCTCGACGAGGTTGGCGAGCTGCCGCTGACGGTGCAGGCCAAGCTGCTGCGCACCTTGCAGAATGGCGAGATCCAGCGCCTCGGTGCGGACAAACCGCGCCAGGTCGATGTGCGCATCATCGCCGCGACCAACCGCAACCTGCGCGAAAGCGTGCGTGACGGGCATTTTCGCGCCGATCTCTATCACCGGCTGTCGGTCTATCCGGCGCCGATTCCACCCTTGCGCGAGCGTGGCAACGACGTGCTGATCCTCGCCGGGCACTTCCTCGAACTCAATCGCGCGCGGCTGGGGCTGCGCAGCATGCGACTGTCGCCGGCCGCCGAGCGCGCTCTGCTGGCCTATTCCTGGCCGGGCAACGTGCGCGAGCTGGAGCATGTGGTCAGCCGCGCGGCGCTGCGCCTGCTCAGCCGTGGCGCGTCGCGCAGCGAGATCCTGACGCTGGAGCCCGATCTGCTGGACCTGGACAGCCATGCTGTCGGTGCGGTCGCGGCGCAGGTAGCCGATGAGCCGGTAGTCGCCGACGAGGTGCTGCCGCTGCGCTACACCGTCGATGCTGCCCAGCGCCAGGCCATCGTCCGGGCGCTGGAGGCCAGCGGCGAGAACTGGGCGCAAGCCGCCCGTCTGCTGGATGTCGACCCGAGCAACCTGCACAAGCTGGCGCGACGGCTGAAGCTCAAGTAGCGCCCGTCGGCCGGCGAGAGTCGCAGACGACCTGCCATGGTCTAACCTCATAACACAACCGAGGAGAGCTCCATGGCACTGGACCAGAACGAATTCGAAGCGCTGTTGAGCGAGGCGCAGGCCTTCGCCGAACGCGCCGCCAGCGAAAACAATCCGCTGCACTATCGCGACGCCTTCGCTGCGAGCCTGAAGGCCATACGCCTGCTTGGTGAGGAGTCCGGCGCGTGGCGGCAGATGGTCGCCCGTGCCACCGAGGAATTCGAGGGCGACGAGGGCATTTGAGGCAATTGCTCGCCAGCCATGGCACAGCTGGCGCGCACCTTCCGCTGCATTTCGTCGCAGTCGCGACGTCCGAGCAAACTTGACCCCTATCAATGCTGGCCAATGGTCAGCTGCCTAGACTGCCGGCTGTTTTCCGTTCAGCCGAACGACCGCCACGCCATCGGTGCGTGGCGCGCATGTACCCGAATGTCTAGGAGTTGTCATGCACCTGGTCTGCCCGGCAGGAAGCCTGCCCGCGCTCAAGGCCGCCGTCCAGCAGGGCGCCGATGCCATTTATGTCGGATTTCGCGACGACACCAACGCCCGCCATTTCGCCGGCCTCAATCTCGATGAAAAGCAGCTCGACAAGGGTCTGCAGCTGATCCGCGAGAAGGGCCGGCAGCTGTATATCGCCGTCAACACCTATGCCCAGCCGGACGGCTGGAATCGCTGGCAGCGCGCCGTGGATCAGGCCGCCGACATGGGCGTGGATGCGCTGATCGCGGCCGACCCCGGCGTGCTCGGCTATGCCAGCAAGCGCCATCCCAAACTCAATCTGCATCTGTCGGTGCAGGGGTCGGCTACCAATGCCGCCGCGCTGGGCTTCTATCAGCAGCGCTACGGCATCAGCCGCGCTGTGCTGCCGCGGGTGCTTTCGCTCAAGCAGGTCAAGCAGGTCGCGGCGAGCAGCCCGGTGCCGATCGAAGTGTTCGCCTTTGGCAGCCTGTGCATCATGGCCGAGGGTCGTTGCCATCTGTCTTCGTACCTTACCGGCGAATCACCCAATCTCTGTGGCGTCTGCTCGCCGGCCAAGGCGGTGCGCTGGAGCGAGGAGCCGGAAGGGCTGACCTCGCGCCTCAACAACGTACTGATCGACCGCTACGCCGAAGGCGAATCGGCTGGTTACCCGACGCTGTGCAAAGGGCGCTTCATGGTCAATGGTCAGCGCTTCCACGCGCTCGAAGAACCCACCAGCCTGAACACCCTGGATCTGATCCCCGAGCTTTCCGCCATCGGCGTCACCGCGATGAAGATCGAGGGCCGCCAGCGCAGCCCGGCCTATGTCGAGCAGGTCACTCGGGTCTGGCGCGCGGCGCTGGACAGCTATCTCAAGGCGCCGCAGCGCTACGCGGTCGAACCCGGCTGGCGGCAGGTGCTGGACGGTCTCTCCGAAGGCTCGCAAACCACCCTGGGTGCCTACCATCGGGCCTGGCAATGAACGAGGAGTCACCCATGAAACTTTCTCTGGGCCCGGTGCTGTTCTACTGGGATCGCCAGCAGACGCTGGACTTCTACGCCAACATGGCCAGCCAGCCGCTGGATGTTATCTACCTCGGCGAAACCGTTTGCTCCAAGCGCCGCGCGCTGATGCTCGACGACTGGCTTGGTCTGGCCCGCGATCTGGCTGAAGCCTCCTCGGCGCAGCTGGTGCTGTCCGGCCTGACCCTGGTCGAAGCCGCTTCCGAGCTATCCAGCCTGCGCCGCCTGTGTGACAACGGCGAGCTGCTGGTGGAAGCCAATGACATGGGCGCGGTGCAGCTGATGTCCGAGCGCAAGCTGCCCTTCGTTGGCGGCCCGGCGCTGAACCTATACAACGGCCACGCCCTGGCCGAGCTGGTGGCCAGCGGCATGACCCGCTGGGTGCCGCCGGTGGAAGCCTCCGGCAAGCTGATCAAGAGTGCCCGCGCGCAACTGCAGGAGCTGGGCGTGGCACTGCCGGAAATCGAGATATTCGCCTATGGTCATCTGCCACTGGCCTATTCGGCGCGCTGCTTCACCGCCCGTGCCGAGAACCGGCCGAAGGACGACTGCCAGTTCTGCTGCCAGAACTATCCCGAGGGCATTCCGCTGCTGAGCCAGGAGGGTGAGGCGCTGTTCACGATCAACGGTATCCAGACCATGTCTGCAGCGGTCAGCAACCTGCTCGCCGACTACGCGGGTCTGGTCGACAGCGGTGCCGATCTGCTGCGCCTGAGCCCGCGCGCTGCCGGTATGGACGAGGTGGTCGCTGCCTTCGATGCGGTGCGCAAGGGCGCGCTGCCGCCGCTGGCGGTGGACGGTTGCAATGGGTATTGGCATGGCCAGCCGGGCATGCTGCGCGCCGAGGAGGCCGGATTATGCTGAATCCACGTGCCCATCTGGTGAATCTCGGCGGGCGGCTGTTGCCGCTTGCGGCCAAGACGCCATTCCTGCTCCAGCGCCTTGCGCTGGAGCGCAGCCTCAATCAGGTATTCGCCGAAGCACTGAGCGACGGCGCCTTTGACGTGCTTGACGGCCACTGGATGAAGCTCGAAGTCGCCGACCTCGGCCTTGCCTGGTGCCTGACCTGCGAGCGCGAGCAGCTGCGCATTGCGGCGCAGGCACCGGTGGAGGTGACCATTCGCGGCAACTGGCGCGAGTTCCTGCTGTTGGCCAGCCGTCAGGAAGACCCGGATACGCTGTTCTTCCGCCGCCGGCTGGTTATCGAGGGTGATACCGAGCTGGGCCTGGCGATCAAGAATCTGATCGACAGTCTCGACCCCGACACGCTGCCGAGCTGGCTGTGGAAACTGCTGCAGGGTGCCGGCGAGGAGGTGGCGGCGGCCGGCCGGGCACAGGCGGCCAGAGCCTGACCGATTGTTCCGCCCGCAGCCGTCGCAAACTGCCTGCGCCTGCAAGGCTCAGGCTGGCGGACCGCCCCGGCGCGGCGCAGCAGTGCGGGGGGCGCAGGGCGCGCTACCCGCTGGAACGAACTGTTCCGCGATTCCAGCGACACGCTCAGTCCGTGGGTTTCAGGCCGTGCGCAACTGCATCCGGTCACTGGCGATAATGTCTTTCATGTCATCGAACAGCGCGCTGATCTCCTCCTCGCTGCAGTCTTCCCGATAGCGCTTGCGCAAGCCGTAGCTGCTGAGGGTGATGTGCACGTCGGGTGTCACGCCGTGCTGCGCGAGGCAGGCGCGGGCGCAATGCATCGGGCAGCCGTCGATGGCGAGAATGGGGCGGCCGGAGTTGGCTTTCTTCACCAGCGCTGCAACGCGCCCGCCGACGCCGGCGATGCAGGACATTTCCGCCAGCCCGGCGCGATCGAGACGCACCGCCAGGGTGTTGGCCAGCTGCGCGACATTCGAACAACCGGAGCATGAATAGACCAGGGGCGCAGGCGTTGTGGTGATCATCGCGTTTTCCTGACGGTGGCGTGGCGCGGGTCATTTTCCAAGGCGCGCCGGCGACTGGCTTTGACAGCAATCAAGAACACTGGGGCGTTCTGCCGCAGGTCACTCGTCATAGGCGGCGAGCTTGCGGTTGTCGAGAATCTCGATGCGTCGCCGCTGGACCGATATGGTTCCGGCGTCGATCAGCCGATGCAGGATGCGCGAGAAGGTTTCCGGCTGAATGCCCAGTTTCGACGCGATCAAGCGTTTCGGCACATCGAGCACCACCACGCCGCTGTCGTCCTGCTGCGATTGCGCGAGAAAGCGCACCACGCGATGGCTGGCGTTGGCCAGGGTGAGGGTGTCGATCTCGGTCATACGCTGGTGCAGACGAATGCTCAGGGTGGCGAGGATGTCTAGGCAGATATCCGGGTGCTGCTCGAGAATTCGCCGGTAATGCGGCCCGTTCAGGCTCGCCACCAGGCTGGCCTTTAGCGCGGTGGCGCTGACCGGATAGCTCGGCGTGCCCTTGAACAACAGCGCTTCGGCGAACGATTCACCGGCACGCATCACTTCCACCAGCTTCTCCTGCCCGTCGCAGACTACGCGGTGCAGCTTGATCTGGCCGCTGAAGAGGAAATAGAAGCGGTCGGCCTTATCGCCCTGATGAAACAGCGAGGCCCCCGCAGGCAGGCGCTTCAGGTTGGCAGAGGTGCACACCTCCTGTAACGCCGCCTCGGGCAGTCGGCTGAACAGATGGTGGCGGCGCAATTCCGCGACCAGGGTTTTTTCAGTGAGCATGTGTCCTCCCCCGGATTGAACCGGGTTTATCAGCCTGCATCCTAGGAGTCCGGTGTCCGCCGCTTCCTTGATCACGGACAAGAGTGTCGGCCATGAGCCGTCGGCGCCGTCGGGCGATCACTTGCCTGTGCTTGACGATGATCAATTCGGTAATGAGGTTCCACCTCTAAAGTCACACCATATTGTGTTTCTTGCGAATAAATTCACTACATATGGTTATGGAGGCGTTGATGCCCAGGCAGGCAGAGGTGGCGAAACCGGTTTCACTGCGCAAGCGCGATGGCCGACTGGCGGCGTTCGAAGTGGACAAGATCGAGCGCGCCATCGCGGCGGCGGGCGCGGCGACCGGCGAGTTCGAGTTGGCAGTGGCGCAGGCATTGGCCCAGGCCGTTCGTCAGCAACTGGCCCATCGCACGGCGGTGGAGGTGGAGCAGGTGCAGGACGGCGTCGAGCGTGCCCTGATGGCAGCCGGCTACTTCGATACCGCCCGGGCCTACATTGTCTACCGCGAACGCCATGCGCGTCTGCGCCGAGATCGCAAGGTGGTGGTCGAGGTCGCCGCCTCGATGAACGAATACCTCTCCCGCGAAGACTGGCGGGTGCGCGCTAACGCCAACCAGGGCTACTCACTCGGCGGGCTGATCCTCAACGTGTCTGGCAAGGTCACCGCCAACTACTGGCTGGACGAGGTCTACAGCCCGGAGATCGGCACGGCGCATCGCGAAGGTGATCTGCATATCCATGACCTGGACATGCTCGCCGGCTATTGCGCTGGCTGGTCACTGCGGACCCTGCTCAATGAGGGCTTCAACGGGATTCCGGGGCGGGTTGAGGCCAGCCCGCCCAAGCATCTGTCCAGCGCGCTGGGGCAGATGGTCAATTTTCTCGGCACGCTGCAGAACGAGTGGGCCGGCGCGCAGGCATTCAGCAGCTTCGATACCTACCTTGCACCGTTCGTGCGCAAGGACAACCTTGGCTTCGCCGAAATCCGCCAGGCCATTCAGGAGTTCATCTACAACCTCAACGTGCCGTCGCGCTGGGGCACGCAGACCCCGTTCACCAACCTGACCTTCGACTGGGTCTGCCCGGAAGATCTGCGCGAGCAAATCCCCTACATCGGCGGCGAGGAGATGCCCTTCGCCTACGGCGAGCTGCAGGCCGAGATGGAGCTGATCAACCGTGCCTATATAGAAGTGATGCAGGCCGGTGACGGCCTCGGCCGGGTTTTCACCTTCCCGATCCCGACCTACAACATCACCCACGATTTTCCCTGGGACAGCGAGAACGCCGAGCGCCTGTTCGAGATGACCGCGCGCTACGGGCTGCCGTACTTCCAGAACTTCCTCAATTCGGACATGCAGCCGAACCAGGTGCGTTCGATGTGCTGCCGCCTGCAGCTGGACGTGCGCGAGCTGCTCAAGCGCGGTGGCGGGCTGTTCGGTTCTGCCGAGCAGACCGGTTCGCTGGGCGTGGTGACGGTGAACTGTGCACGCCTGGGCTATCTCTTGCGCGGTGACAAGGCGGCGCTGCTCGAGCAATTGGATGCGCTGCTGGACATGGCGCGGCAGAGTCTGGAGGTCAAGCGCAAGGTCATCCAGCACCATATGGATGCCGGGCTCTACCCCTACACCAAGCGTTATCTGGGCACACTGCGCAATCACTTCTCCACCATCGGGGTGAACGGTCTGCACGAGATGGTGCGCAATTTCACCGACGACACCGAGGGGCTGCAGACCGCTGCCGGTCGCGCGCTGGCGATCGAGGTGCTCGACCACGTGCGGGCGCGGCTGGTGCAGTTCCAGGAAAACACCGGGCACCTCTACAACCTCGAGGCGACGCCGGCCGAAGGCACCACCTATCGTTTCGCCAAGGAAGACCGCAAGCGCTTCCCCGACATCCTCCAGGCGGGTTCGGCCGAGGCGCCGTACTACACCAACTCCTCGCAACTGCCGGTCGGCTTCACCGACGACCCCTTCGAGGCCTTGGAGCTGCAGGACGAGCTGCAGTGCAAGTACACCGGCGGCACCGTGCTGCACCTGTACATGGCCGAGCAGATTTACTCGGCCGAGGCCTGCAAGAAGCTGGTACGCAATGCGCTGTCGCGCTACCGCCTGCCGTACCTGACGGTAACGCCCACCTTCTCGATCTGCCCGGTGCACGGTTATCTCGCTGGCGAGCACGAGTTCTGCCCGAAGTGCGATGAGGCGCTGCTGCACAAGCAGCAAGCCGAAGCGGCCCTGGCGGTCTGATCTGCGATCCCGTGTCACGCCGCTCCAATAGGTGCGGCGCCGCATAATCAACCCTAAGCAAAAGGAGCGTCACCATGAACCCACCCAGCCAACTGCCCCAGGACCAGCGCCAACGTTGCGAAGTCTGGACCCGCGTGATGGGCTATCACCGCCCGGTTACCGCGTTCAATCCGGGCAAGCAGTCCGAGCATCGCGAGCGCCTGCATTTCACTGAAGCAGCGGCGCGGTGACCGCAGCACTTCGCGTCGGGGGGCTGGTCCCCCTGACCACGCTGGACTTCCCAGACCATCTGGCCTGCGTGCTGTTCTGCCAGGGCTGCGGCTGGCGCTGCCGCTACTGTCACAACCCGCAGCTGATCCCCGCCTGTGGCAGTGAGGAAAAGCCATGGCCGGAGATTCTCGCCTTTCTCGAACAGCGCGTCGGCCTGCTCGAGGCGGTGGTGTTCAGCGGTGGCGAGCCGACCCTGCAGACCGCGCTGCCCGAGGCCATCGCCCAGGTGCGGGCGCTGGGCTACAAGGTCGGCCTGCACAGCGCCGGCATCAAACCGAAGTTGTTCGCCAACATCCTGCCGCTGGTGGATTGGGTCGGTTTCGACATCAAGGCGCTACCCGAGCACAGCAGCGCGATCACCGGCGTGGATGGCAGCGGCAAGGCCAACTGGAAGAGTCTCGAACACCTGCTGGAAAGCGGCGTCGAGCATGAGTGCCGGACCACCGTGCACTGGCAACTGTTCGACGCCGACATGCTGTGGGACATGGCTCAGCGCCTGCGCCGGCTGGGTGTCGAACGCTTCGCCGTGCAGTGCGTGCGCACCGCGCGCATGCTCGACGACAGCCTCGCCGAGAGCCGCGCACCCTACGATCAGCAGCGCCTGTGGGAGCGCCTGGATCGACTGTTCCCATTCTTCGTGCTGCGTGGATAGGCCGCTGCGGGGTGCCGCAACGGGCACCCCACTCAAGGCCTGATCGACCTCAGCTCCAGCCCCAGAACTGCAGCCACCAGCCATAGCCCACCAGCGCGCAACCGGCATTGACGCAGGCGAACGCCAGCAGCCGGCGCATGCCGTTGCCGCCGTGACGGCTGATCACGTTCCACGCCAGGTACAGACTCCACGCCACGGCACCGATCAGCAGCGCGGCGCGAGCCGGTTGCGCCCAGGCCAGTAGCAAGCCCTCGTAGCGCAGCAGCTTGACCGTGGTGGCGGACAGGCCGAGAAACAGCCCGGCGCCACCCAGCGGCACCAGTGCCAATGCGAGGTGCTGGAACACATTGTCGCCACGGCGCATTACCCGCACGGCGGCGCGCAGCAGTAGCCACAACGCGCCGCCGACGAGCAACGAGGCACCGAAGATGTAGGTGAGGATCACGGCGCCATCGAGCCAGGTGAAGGCATCGTTGGCCTGCGGATAGTGGGTCAGCAGCCACCAAGGCGCGTTGGCTTCCAGCGGCCAGATGATGTCGCTATCCACCAGCCATTCCGCGGCGGCCTGCTTGAGGGTGATGAACCAGGGACTGACCGTCCACTGGAAGGCGCCCATGGCCAGGCCGATCATGCCGAACAGCAACAGCGTGCTGTCCCAGTGATCGCTTTGCTGCTGGCCGCCGACGATAAGAATTTCCGAATTGGGCGAACGGGCGCTCAGCTGCACTGCACCGCGCTGGCTGCTGCATCGGCCACAGGCATGGCAATCGGCATTGCCCTGCATGCGGCGGATGTCGATAAGCGGGGCGCAGTTGGGCGTCGGCAGGTGCGGTTCACGATTTTCCAGCCAGCGCTGTTCGTCGACCTTGTAGTGCACCGGCGCCAAGCGGGCGAGCAGGGCGAACACGCCGCTGACCGGGCACAGATGGCGGCACCAGACCCGCTTGCCGCGGCCGTAGAGAAAGCCCACCAGCATTGCTGCGACGGTGGAGCCGCCGAGGATCAGCAGTGCCGCCTGGGCATAGTCATAGACGCTGATCAGCTGGCCGTAGACGGTGGTGAGGATGAAGGCGATGGTCGGCCAGCCGCTCCAGCGTACCCAGCGCGGGGTGCGTTTGTTCAGCCCGCGCCAGCTGATCCATTCGCTGAGCGAGCCTTCGGGGCAGAGCACGCCGCACCACAGACGGCCGAAGAAGATCATCGACAGCAGCACGAAGGGCCACCACAGGCCCCAGAAGATGAACTGCGCCAGTACCGTCAGGTTGTCGAGCATGCGGGCCTGGGCCGGCGGCAGATCAAGAAAGGCGGGGATCACCAGCAGCGTCAGGTAGAACCCCACCACCAGCCACTGCAGCGCGCGAATGGCTTTCGCATGCTGGCGCAGCAGGTCACCGAGTCGCGCCAGCCACGGCGCCTGGGTGATCATGCTGGCCTCGCAGCGAGCTGCACCTGTGCCCGCGGTTTGAGCCATGCCCACGCGGCGAGCCAGTAAAGGCCCAGAACTACCGCGGCGGCCAGCGAAGGCATGGCGCGATAGCCGGTGAGGCCGGCCAGGGTGCCGCCGAGCGCGCCGCCATCATCCAGCAGGGCCGAGGTATCCCAGAGCGGATCGCCGAACACCGTGTACAGCACTTCCGGCACGTCCATACCCATCAGCTGGCCGCTGAAGCGATCCAGCGCGGCCATCAGCAATGCGCCGCCGAGCAGCAGCAACATCACTTCGCTGACCTGGAAGAAACGCCGCCAGCTGAAGTAGCGGCTGCCGGCCTGCAGGGCTGCATAACTGAGCACTGCGAGGACGAAACCGAGTACACCGCCGATGACGAAGCGGGTGAGGTCCATACCCGCCTGCTGGTTACCGATGCCGTAGAGGAACACCACTGTCTCGCTGCCTTCACGACCGACGGCGAGCATGGCCAGCAGCAACAGGCCGATGCCGCTGCCCTGGCCGAGCTTTTCCGCAGCGCTGTTCTGCAGGCTGGTCTTCAGCGTGCGGCCATGCTGATGCATCCAGCCGACCATGTGCAGGATCAGCAGGCTGGCTACCAGCAGCATCGCGCACTGGAACCATTCGCCACCGCTGCCCGCCAGCCAGTCGCCGGCCTGCAGTACGCCCCAGCCCAGCGCAGCGGCCAGACCGAGGCCGGCAGCGACACCGGCCCAGAGCATGCGCAGCGCATTGCCCGCGCCTGGTTGCTGGCGCAGCCAGGCATGCAGGATGCCGATGACCAGCAGGGCCTCGACGCTTTCGCGCCAGACGATGAACATGGATTGGCCCATGGGACTCTCCTCAGAAAAGCAACTACTTGGCGACGATCTCGCCTTCGGGAAGATCCATATGGAATTCGTCGAAGAATGGATAGCGGCCCGGCTTCAGTGGGTGGATCACGACGAAGGAGGTCACCCCGGGTGACAGCACCTTCTCGACGCGTAGCGGGGTGCTCTCGAACTCGGTCGGCCCGCTGCCGGCGTTGTGCACGATGATCTTGAAGCGCTGGCGGGCAGGGACTTCGATGGTCGCTGGCTCGAAGTGGCCGTCACGTATGGTCAGCTCGTACGTCGGCAGCGCGGCCTGCGCCGGGCTCGCGAGCCCGACCAGTATCGGCAGCACGCCGAGCAGCGATTGCCCGGCGCGACGCATCAGTAGCCCCCTTTCTTGCCGATGCCGGCGTAGGTGAACTCGTACGTCAGCTCGCAGCCTTCGAACCAGGGGGCGACGCCGGTTTCCTTGTCGGTGTGGCGACCGAACATGTTGTGCCCCGAGCCTGGCGGCAGGATCTTGTAGGTCAACTGGTACTTGCCTGGGCCGAGCAGCTTGACGTTGTCACCGTAGTGCGGGCCGTCGTTTGCCACCATCGGATGGAAATCGCCTTCGACGACTTCGTCGGAACCCTTCTTGCGCAGCGTGTAGTGGATGCTCAGATATGGCACGAAGCTGCCTTCCTGCCAGCCGTTGCGGTTGTCTTCGGTGGCGCTGATATCGGCCTCGAGATGCACGTCGGACTCGGCCGCGGCACGCATCATGCCCGGTGGGTCCATTTCGACCGGCTGCAGATACACCGCGCCGACCTCCATGCCGCCGCACTGCTGCGGTTCGCCGATGGGATATTCCTTCGCCTGGGCGAGCGGGGTGAGCAGCAGGGTGGTGATGGCCAGTGTGGCGGGGATGCGCATTGGGAATTCTCCGGAAACAGAAAGGACGGAGCGAAGATTGCACTTGCGCTTCCGAATGATAATGATTCGCGTCAATTTCCCAAGAAATATTTTGTTACCGGTGTCTGAATGCAAGGCTGTATGCCGCTGCAGATGGCTATTTGCGGGCGCTGCAGGCTAACTGCGACAGGTCGTCACAGTGGCGCTTGGTGTGGGTGTGCGGGGAGCAGCGACCCGAACCGGCGCCGAACGAATCCTCTAAGATGGTGCACCTTTCGTATCCGGGGACTTCATGCAACCGCCCGTCTCACTCGACGCCCGTACCGCGCGAATTTTGCCGTGGCTGGTGGCCATCGCCTTCTTCATGCAGACGCTGGACGGCACCATTCTCAATACCGCGCTGCCCGCCATGGCGCGCGATCTGGCGGAAAACCCGCTGCGTATGCAGGGCGTTGTGATCGCGTACATGCTCACAGTGGCGTTGCTGATTCCGGCATCCGGCTGGATTGCTGACCGCTTCGGTAGCCGGCGCATCTTCGTGACCGCCATCGTGCTGTTTTCCGTGGGCTCGCTGTTGTGCGCGTTGTCGACCAGCTTCAACCAGCTGGTGGCTTCCCGCGTGCTGCAGGCGCTGGGCGGAGCGCTGATGCTGCCGGTGGGGCGGCTGGTGGTGCTGCGGGCATTTCCGCGCAGCGACTTCGTGCGGATCATGGCCTTTATCGCACTGCCAGGACTGGTCGGCCCGTTGCTCGGGCCAACCCTGGGTGGCTGGCTGGTGGAGTACGCCTCCTGGCACTGGATCTTCCTGATCAATCTGCCGGTGGGCGTGATTGGCTGCATCGCCGCGCTGCGCTTCATGCCCGATCTCAAAGGGCCCGAGCGGGTGCGCTTCGATACGCTCGGCTTCCTGCTGTTCGGCGCAGCGATGGTGCTGGTCACCATCGCGCTGGAGGGGCTCGGCCAGATGCACATGTCGCATGCCCGGGTGATGCTGCTGCTGTTCGGCGGCGCAGCGTGCATGGCGGCCTACTGGCTGCGCGCCGGGCGCATCGATGCGCCGCTGTTCAGCCCTAAGCTGTTCCATACGCGCAGCTTTGCGGTGGGCATCTTCGGCAACCTGTTTGCCCGGCTGGGTGGTGGCGCGCTGCCGTTCCTGTTGCCATTGCTGCTGCAGGTGGCGCTTGGCTATTCGCCGGCGCAGGCCGGGATGAGCATGATTCCGCTGGCCTTGGGTGCGATGGCGGTCAAATCCCTGGCCAAGCCGATCATCGATCGTCTCGGTTATCGCCGTCTGCTGATCGGCAACACGCTGCTGCTCGGCTGCCTGATCGCCAGCCTGGCGACCATCGATGGACAAACGCCGACGTGGCTGCTGCTGGTGCATCTGGGCCTGATCGGCATGGTCAACTCGATGCAGTTCACCGCGATGAACACCGTCACCCTGGTCGGCCTTAGCCATGCCGACGCCAGTAGCGGCAATAGCCTGCTGTCGGTGGTGGTGCAGCTATCAATGAGCCTTGGCGTCGCCACCGCCGGTGCGCTGCTGGGAGGCTTTACCGTGGACGACGCGCAGGGCAGCGAGGTGCTGCGGGCATTTCAGCTGACGTTTCTCTGCGTCGGCGGTATGGCGATGCTCGCTGCCGCATTGTTCCTGCAGCTGGAACATCGCGACCCTGGCCATGACGACGATGTGCGGCGACCGGTGGACGTCGGCGAGTAATCCTCTGTCGACCTGTAACGAATCACGACAGGTGGTCGCAGTGGCGCTGCGTCATGCTGGCACATCGCCGGGCGGCCTGCGTGGTCCATAGCCGTCCTTCACTAGCAGATGGCGGCAATGACCTGCTGCAAATGTTTACCTGTGCAAGTAAACATTATCGACCTGTCGTCATAAGCTACATATCGTTGAGCCTCTGGAAGCGGCATTGCGCCGCAAGCAAAGGAGCGAAACGATGAGTGCAATGAGCCTCGCCTGGCTGCTGATCGGCACCTCGCTGTGCGGCGTGATGGTGCTACTGGTACTGCTCTGGCTGCTATGGATGGGCCGGCAGAGCCAATGCCGAGAACTGGAAGTGCTGCGCGAACTGCTGGATGGCCTTGGTCAGGTGATCGTGCGCCTGGAGCAGGACAAGGCTGAGTTGACTTCCGGGCTGCGGGCGGAAAAGGCGCAAGCCGCCCAGCTACGTCGTCAGCTAGAACTGCTACGTCGTTGAGCGTGGTGTTATTTTGTTGTTTAAACAAACATATTTCTTCGAAATCGTCCCGCTCGTCGTTATGATGCCGCCTGATTGTTTATAAAAACTACAAATCAGGAGGTTTTCATGCATCCCGTAGTGGTCGAAGTCACCCAGCGCCTGATCAAGCGTAGCCGGCCTACGCGCGAAGCCTATCTCGCCATGGTTCGCGGCGCTGCCAGTGCCGGGCCTGCCCGCAACGGCGCGCAATGCGCGAACTTCGCCCATGGCGTTGCCGGTTGCGGCGCGCAGGACAAGCAGCGCCTGCGGCTGCCGGATGCGGCCAACATCGCCATCGTCACGGCCTACAACGACATGCTCTCGGCGCATCAGCCCTATGAGGACTACCCCGAGCGCCTGCGCCACGCGCTGCGCGATATCGGCTCGGTGGGGCAGGTGGCCGGCGGTGTGCCGGCGATGTGTGACGGCGTCACCCAGGGCGAGCCGGGCATGGAGCTGGCCATCGCCAGTCGCGAGGTGATCGCCATGAGCACCGCGGTGGCGCTGTCGCACAACCTGTTCGATGGGGCGCTGCTGCTCGGCATCTGCGACAAGATCGTTCCCGGTTTGCTGATCGGTGCGCTGCGCTTCGGGCATCTGCCCGCTGTGTTCGTGCCGGCCGGGCCGATGCCGTCCGGCCTGGCCAACAAGGACAAGGCCGCGGTGCGCCAGCGCTACGCCGAAGGCAAGGCAGGTCGCGACGAGCTGCTGGCGGCGGAAATGCAGGCCTATCACAGTCCCGGTACCTGTACCTTCTACGGCACCGCCAACACCAACCAGATGCTGATGGAGGTCATGGGCCTGCACTTGCCGGGCTCTTCCTTCGTCAACCCGGGCACGCCATTGCGCGATGCGCTGACCGCCGAGGCCGCGCGGCAGGTCACTCGACTGACGCCACAGGGCGGCAGCTTCACGCCGCTCGGTGAGCTCGTCGACGAGCGCGTATTGGTCAACGCCATCGTCGCGCTGCATGCCACCGGCGGCTCGACCAATCACACCCTGCACATGCCGGCCATCGCCCAGGCGGCGGGCATCCAGCTGACCTGGCAGGACATGGCCGACCTTTCCGCAGTGGTGCCGACGCTGGCGCGGGTCTATCCCAATGGCTCAGCCGACATCAATCACTTCCATGCCGCGGGCGGCGTCGCGCTGCTGGTGCGCGAGCTGCTCGATGCCGGCCTGCTGCATGAGGATGTGCATACCGTGATGGGTCGTGGCCTCAGTCGCTATACCCAGGAGCCCTTCCTCGAAGGCGGTCGATTGACCTGGCGTGAAGGCGCTGCGGCGAGCCTGGACGAAAGCATCCTGCGGCCGGTTGCGCGGCCGTTCTCGGCTGAAGGCGGGCTGCGGGTGATGAGCGGCAATCTCGGTCGCGGGGTGATGAAGGTGTCCGCCGTGGCGCCCGAGCACCGTGTCGTGGAAGCGCCGGCGCGGGTCTTTGCCGATCAGCTGGAGTTGGTCGAGGCCTTCAAGGCGGGCGAGCTGGAGCGCGACGTCGTTGCGGTGGTGCGCTTCCAGGGGCCGCGCGCCAACGGCATGCCCGAGTTGCACAAGCTGACGCCTTATCTTGGTCTGTTGCAGGACCGCGGTTTCAAGGTCGCGCTGGTCACCGACGGGCGCATGTCCGGTGCGTCGGGCAAGGTGCCGGCGGCGATTCATGTGTGCCCGGAGGCAATCGATGGCGGCCCGTTAGCGCGCGTGCGCGACGGCGATCTGCTGCGTGTGGATGGGCAGAACGGTGTGCTCGAGGTGCTGGTCGATGCCGCCGAGCTGGCCGATCGGTCGCCGGCTGCTGCGCCGCCTGTGGGTGTGCAGGGCTGCGGGCGCGAGCTGTTTGGCTTTATGCGCTCGGCGTTCAGCTCCGCTGAGCAGGGCGCCAGCGTGTTCACTGCTGGGCTGGAGGCGCTGCGATGAGGCTGGCGCTGGTCGGCGATATCGGCGGCACCAATGCGCGCTTCGCGCTGTGGCGCGACTCGCGGCTGGAGTCGGTACGGGTGCTGGCGGCGGCGGATTTCGCCACGCCCGAAATGGCGGTTGAGTATTACCTGGCATCCCTCGGCCTGGCGCCGGGCAGCGTCGAGGCAGCCTGTTTGGCCTGCGCCGGGCCGGTCAAAGGCGAGCAATTCACGTTCACCAACAATCACTGGCGGCTGACGCGAAGCGACTTCTGCGGCGCCCTGCAGCTGGACGAGCTGCTGCTGATCAATGACTTCGCCGCGATGGCGCTAGGCATGACGCGGGTAAGCGAGACGGGGCGGCGCATGATCTGTGCTGGTGAGGCCGAGCCCGATGCGCCGGCCCTGGTTATCGGGCCGGGCACCGGGCTTGGCGTCGCCGCGTTGCTGCCCTTGGGTGGCGGTAATTGGCGTGCTCTGCCGGGGGAGGGTGGACACGTCGATCTGCCCGTGGCGGATGCTCACGAGGCGGCGCTGTGGCAGATGCTCTTCGCCCAGCTTGGCCATGTGCGCGCGGAAGACGTGCTCAGTGGTGGCGGCCTGTTGCTGCTCTATCGTGCGGTCTGTGCCCTGGCCGGTTTGATGCCGCGACTGGTGTCGCCGGCTGAGGTCACGGCGGCTGCGCTGGCTGGCGATCATGTCGCGGTGGCGACCCTGGAGCAGTTCTGCGTGTGGCTCGGGCGGGTCGCCGGCAACAACGTGCTCACGCTCGGCGCGCGCGGTGGGGTGTATATCGTCGGTGGTGTGGTGCCGCGTTTCGCCGATTTTTTCGCGGCCAGCGGTTTCGCCCGAGGCTTCGCCAGCAAGGGTTCCATGAGCGGCTATCTCGGCGATGTGCCGGTGTGGCTGGTCACCGCTGACTATCCGGGGCTGGAGGGCGCCGGTGTGGCGCTGGAACAGGCGCTGGCACGCTGATCGGGTGCTTTTTCGGATATGTGGCGGCCGGATGTTGTTATAGCAACATCCGGCGTCTCATGCCGGCGCGATTGCCTCAGCTCGGCTCTTCGTCCGCCGGATAACGGCTGGCATTAAGGCTTTCCTTTACCTTGCGCAGGTGCGGCTGGAAATCCACGCCGCGGCGCAGGGTCATGCCGGTGGCGAGCACGTCGAGCACCGTGAGCTGGATGATGCGCGAGGTCATCGGCATGTAGATGTCGGTGTCCTCGGGCAGCGGAATGTTCAGGCTCAGCGTGCTGGCCTGTGCCAGCGGTGAGCCGGCGGCGGTCAGGCCGAGTACCGAGGCGCCGTTCTGCCGGGCGATGCGCGCCACCTCCACCAGCTCGCGGGTACGCCCGGTGTAGGAAATGATCACGAACAGCTCGCCGGTGTGCGCCACCGAGGCCAGCATTCGCTGCATCAGCACGTCCGAATGGGCGGTTACCGCCAGGTTGAAGCGGAAGAACTTGTGCTGCGCATCCAGCGCCACCGAGGCCGAGGCGCCGAGGCCGAAGAAGTGAATCTGCCGGGCCTGGATCATCAGGTCGACGGCGCGGCTGACCAGCTGCGGGTCGAGGCTCTGGCAGGCGCTGTCCAGCGAGGCGATGGCCGAGCCGAAGATCTTGCGCGTGTACTCCGCCGGGCCGTCGTCGGGTTCCACCGCCTGGCTGACGTAGGCGGCGCCGCTGGCCAGGCTCTGCGCCAGCTGCATCTTCAGTTCCGGATAACCGCTGACGCCGAACGAGCGACAGAAGCGATTCACTGTCGGCTCACTGACTTGCGCGGTCTGCGCCAGGGTGGCGATGCTGAAGCGGGTGGCCTGCTGCGGGTTGCGCAGGATCACCTCGGCGACCTTGCGCTCGGCCTTGTTGAGGTCTTCGATGCGGCGCTGGATCTGCTCGAGCAGGTTGTGTACGCGGTCCATGTCGGTCCTGATGCGGCTTGCCAAAGGGGTGGTCTATCCTACTGAGGGCGGTGCGGAGCGGCCACAGGTATCTAAATTTGCGGTAAATGTTGTTTTTATTACTACATTGAACTTGAATAACAGGGCATCGCCGTGTATTCATAGTGCAGTTTTAGTAGAAGAACAAACATCATGACGCCACTATCTGTCGAACCCTGCACCCTGGCGCTGTTCGGCGCCCTTGGTGATCTGGCCCTGCGCAAGTTGTTTCCCGCGCTCTATCAGCTTGATCGCGCCGGCCTGCTTCCAACCGAAACGCGCCTGCTCGCGCTGGCTCGTGAGAGCGGCGAGGCGGCGAGCCATCTGGCGATGATCGAAGAACATCTGCGTCGCCACGTCGGCGAGCGCGACCTCGACGAAGCCGTGCTGCAGCGCTTCATGGCGCGCCTGGACTACCTGAGCATGGATTTCCGCCGCGCCGAGGATTTCGTCGCGCTAGCGGACAAGGCCGGCAACGCGGAAAGCATCGTCGCCTTCTTCGCCACCCCGGCATCTGTCTACGGTGCGATCTGCGCCGGGCTGGCCGAGGCCGGGCTGGCCGAGCGCACCCGCGTGGTGCTGGAAAAGCCCATCGGCCATGACCTGGAATCTTCCCGCGAAGTGAACGACGCGGTGGCGCGCTTCTTCCCGGAAGACCGCACCTACCGCATCGATCATTACCTGGGCAAGGACACGGTGCAGAACCTGATCGCCCTGCGCTTCGCCAACAGCCTGTTCGAAACCCAGTGGAACCAGAACCACATCTCCCACGTGGAGATCACCGTTGCCGAAACCGTCGGTATCGAAGGCCGCTGGGGCTACTTCGATCAGGCCGGCCAGTTGCGCGACATGATTCAGAATCACCTGCTGCAGCTGCTCTGCCTGATCGCCATGGACCCGCCCAGCGACCTCTCGGCCGACAGCATCCGCGACGAGAAGGTCAAGGTGCTCAAGGCGCTGGCGCCGATTGCGCCAGAACATCTTGGCCAGCAGCTGGTGCGCGGCCAGTACGTCGCCGGCAGCATCCTTGGCCGCCACGTGCCGGGCTATCTGGAGGAAGAAAACTCCAACACCCAGAGCGACACCGAAACCTTCGTCGCGCTGCGGGCGGAAATCTGCAATTGGCGCTGGGCCGGCGTGCCGTTCTACCTGCGTACCGGTAAGCGCATGCCGCAGAAGCTGTCGCAGATCGTTATCCACTTCAAGGCGCCGCCGCACTACATCTTCGCCCCGGAACAGCGCCAGCTGATCGGCAACAAGCTGATCATCCGCCTGCAGCCGCAGGAGGGCATCTCGCTGCTGGTGATGACCAAGGACCAGGGCCTGGACAAGGGCATGCAGCTGCGCAGCGGCCCGCTGCAGCTGAACTTCTCGGAAACCTACAAGAGCCCGCGTATCCCCGATGCCTACGAGCGCCTGTTGTTGGAAGTGATGAAGGGCAACCAGAACCTCTTCGTGCGCAAGGACGAAATCGAATACGCCTGGAAGTGGTGCGACCAGCTGATCGACGGCTGGCAGCGCGTCGGCGCCCCACCCAAACCTTATGCAGCAGGCAGCTGGGGACCGGCTGCCTCGATTGCCCTGATCAGCCGTGATGGCAGGAGTTGGTATGACGATCTCTAATCTCGATCTGCCCGTGCAGACCCTGGGTTTCAGCCTTGGTGACGCCGAGCAGCTGGCCGGCGAACTGGCACTGACCGTTAGCAACGCCCTACGTGGTGCGATCACCGAGCGCGGTGCGGCGACCCTGGTGGTTTCCGGCGGCCGCAGCCCGATCGCCTTCTTCGAGCGCCTGGCGCAGCAGGAACTGGATTGGGCCAAGGTCACCGTCAGCCTCGCCGACGAGCGCTGGGTGCCGGTCAGCCATCCCGACAGCAACGAAGGCCTGCTGCGTCGCCATCTGTTGCAGGGGCCGGCCGCCGCGGCACGCCTGGTTGGCCTGTACCAGAGCGCGGCGAGTCTGGAAGAGGCCGCCGAACGCGCCGACGCCGTATTGGCCGAGCTGCCGCCGATCGACGTGCTGGTGCTGGGCATGGGCGAGGACGGCCACACAGCCTCGCTGTTCCCGGAGAGCCCGAATCTGCAGCAGGCGCTCGACCCGCGTGGTACGCGGCGCTGCCTGCCGATGCAGGCGCCAACTGTGCCGCGCCAGCGCCTGAGTATGAGCCTGTCGCTGCTGGCCAGCGCCCGCCTGACGCTGCTCGCTCTGCACGGCCCGGGCAAGCTGGCCACGCTCAATCAGGCCCTGGCTGGCGAGCCCTACGAAGCGATGCCGATTCGCGCCTTCCTCGCCCGTCCCCTCGAAATCTACTGGTGCCCCTGAGGCCGCAAGGAATTACCCATGACATCTATCCAAACCAGCGCCGACGCCATGAACGACAAGATCGCCCTGATCGACCAGTGGTGCAGCGCTGCGCGCATCCTGCCGGTGATCACCATCGAGCGTGAGGCGGACATTCTGCCGCTGGCCGATGCTCTGGCCGCCGGTGGCCTGCGCGTGCTCGAAATCACCCTGCGTTCGGCGCTGGGCCTGGGCGCCATTCGCCTGCTGCGCGAGCAGCGTCCGGAGCTGATCGTCGGCGCCGGCACCGTGCTCGACGCCAACATGCTCGAGCAGGCCGAGGCCGCTGGTGCACAGTTCATCGTCTCGCCCGGCAGCACGCCGGCGTTGCTTGAAGCCGCCTTGCAGGGCCCGCTACCGCTGCTGCCAGGCGTCGCCAGTGCTTCGGAAATTATGCTCGGCTACGCGATGGGCTATCGCCGCTTCAAGCTGTTCCCCGCCGAGATCTGTGGCGGCGTGGCAGCGCTCAAGGCGCTGGGCGGGCCGTTCGGTGACATCCGCTTCTGCCCGACCGGTGGCGTCAATGCGCGCAATGCGCGGGATTACCTCAGCCTGGCCAATGTGATGTGCGTTGGCGGCACCTGGATGGTCGACGCCAAGGCCGTGCGTGCCGGCGACTGGGCCGCCATCGAAAGCGCCACGCGCCAGGCCCTGCAGGCGCTGGACAGCGCGCCGGCGGCCGAGCTGCCGCGCGACTTCGACCTGCGCGCCGAGCGTGCCGAACAGCGCGAGCTGTAATCGTCCCATCCCCCGC